>Ga0075026_100000169_pt1 | contig 24105 bp, 19 predicted proteins | sample Str012_2_FD_71392 | JGI IMG/M metagenome (GOLD analysis project Ga0075026, IMG submission 71392) | Freshwater sediment microbial communities in response to fracking from Pennsylvania, USA - Straight Creek_MetaG_SC_2012 | ecosystem: Environmental > Aquatic > Freshwater > Creek > Sediment... | reverse complement strand
GGGCTTCAACAGCGGAATGGAAGGTCAGGTTTTTTGTCATGTCTGTACAGGTCTCTGGCGGACTGTTCTGATTAGACCGCAAAGCAACAGATTTTTTTCTTAATATGGTCAAAAAAATTAAGGCTTTCCGGGCGGGTCGCCAATGGCCTCCCCTGAGGCACAGAAGATCATCCAAATCTCCCCTACTTTCGTTGAAAATCATTCATAATGCGTCATATCCTTGCCGTTTCCGTCCTGTTTCTGACCATGGTTGCCTGTTCCACCAGCAAAAAGGCCAGTGGTACCATCGACCGTTCCCTGGTGGACCGCGTGTTGAATACCCTGGCTGCAGACGATATGGAGGGCCGGAAAGCCCCGTCGCCCGGCATCGAGAAAGCGGCCGCCTTCCTGGAGCAGGAGTTCCGTAAGGCCGGGCTCCAGCCGCTGCCCGGTGCCCAGGGCTTCCGGCAGGAATTCATGATCCACCAGGCGGAGAACCTGACCGCTGAGGGCGATTGGGACGGGACCAGACTTGACCTTTCCCGCATCATCGCTTATACCACGAAGGCCGACCTGCATTGGAAGAACGGGGATGCCGAGGTCATCAAGCCCGCCGCAGGAGATCGTTCCGCGATCTTTGCCGCCTTCGATCGCGAAGGCAACACATTGCTCGTGCTGGACAGCACCAATGCGAACATGTTCAAGAGGCTCAAGAATTTCAAGATGGCAAAGATGGATGGCAGTGGCGAACTGGTCATCGTGCAGGCGGACAATATCCCGATGAACTATGATCTGAAGGTGAGCAGCCAGTTGAAGTCTGACAAGCTGGCCAATATCGCAGGCATGATCCACGGCCGTTCACGCAAGGAAGAGAACGTCATCTTTTCCGGCCACTACGATCACCTGGGATATGGCAAGCCCGTGGACGGTGATTCACTGTTCAATGGCGCGAACGATGATGCTTCCGGTACGACCGCTGTGGTGACCCTGGCGAATTATTTCAGCAAGCGGCACGACAATGAACGCTCGCTCGTCTTCGTGGCCTTCACGGCCGAGGAGTCCGGTGGGTTCGGCTCACGGTATTTCTCGACACATATGACTCCGGCCAGTGTGGTGGCCATGTTCAACATCGAGATGATCGGAACGGACAGCAAGTGGGGCACGAACAGTGCCTACATCACCGGGTATGAGCGTTCCGATTTCGGCGCCATCCTGCAGGAAGACCTGCAGGGCAGTGGCTTCACCTTCCATCCTGATCCCTATCCCGACCAGAATCTTTTCTTCCGTTCCGACAATGCGACCCTCGCCCGCCAGGGTGTTCCGGCTCATACGATCTCGACCTCCAAGATGGACAGCGAGAAATTCTACCATACCGTGAATGACGAAGTGGGCACACTGGATACCGGCAACATGACGGAGATCATCAAGTCCATCGCGATCAGCAGCAAGGGCATCATCAGTGGGAAGAAGACACCCACGCGGGTGACCCTGAAGCCGGGCGAGTGATCGTGGGCGTGATCAACCCTTGCGCGTCAATGCGGGTAGGCTGTGTATGGCGGCGCTCATCTCGCGGATCAGGCCATGGTCCTTTTCGATCGCGTTGCCGATGACGATGAGGTCGGCGCCGGCCTTGCAATTCAGGTAGGCTTTTTCCGGACCGGTGATGCCGCCGCCGACGATCAGGGGCACGGAGATTTGGCGCGCCACGGACTCGATCATTTCTTCGGTTACGGGTCGGCGTGCCCCGCTGCCCGCATCCATGTAGATCAGTTTCATACCGAGCATTTCGCCCGCCATGGCAGTGCAAACGGCGATCTCGTTCTTGTCAGCGGGGATCGGGTTGGCATTGCTGATGTAAGAGACCGTGGTGGGGGCGCCGCCATCGATCACCATATATCCGGTCGACATGATCTCGAGGCCACTCTGGCGCACCATGGGGGCTGAGATCACATGCTGGCCGATGAGCAGTTCCGCATTGCGGCCGGAGATCAGCGAAAGATAAAGCAGTCCATCCGCGTAGCGTGAAACCTGGTTGGGGCTGCCGGGGAAGAGGACGACGGGGATGTCACACTCCCGCTTCAGGTGCTGGACCACCTCGTCGAGATGGTTGGAGACCACGAGGCTGCCCCCGACGAAGAGATAATCCACACTGGCCTCGGTGGCCAACGACGCCAGATCGGTGAGTTGGCGCGCACTGACCTTGTCGGGGTCCACGAGGACCGCGAAGGATTTCCGGCCGGCGGCCTTCTGCCCGAGGAGGGTATTGTAAATGGATCGGCTCATGAGGGCTTCCCTTTCAGCAAAAATGAGAAAAGTTTTTGGTTCCGTGGGGGTAATTTCCGGTCATGCGGCACCGGGCTTTCCGGTCTTATTTTCGTGTATTCGTTGACGTTATATTCCTGCTTCCCCGAAAAAGCCCCCCGGGGACGTCTTGGGAGGCCTTTTCCGACAGGCTTAACCCGGTAGTATTTTTTATCCCGTTTTCCAAAACTTTTTTTCAGCAAAAAAGGGGATAAATAGGCAAATCCACGCTTGGCCGGAGCCCCTGCGTTTTTCCACACCGTGTTGATATCTACGACCTTGTTGGTACAATATCTGCGGATATTTTCGTTGTCCCCCGTAACCGGATAACAAAGGCTTAACTCAGGGGACCAACCATTCATAATCCATTACATCAGAAGCACCCATGACCAGCGAAACCAAGATCCAGAACCCTGGCGGCCTCAAGATCGACCGTCAATTCACCAGGGAGGGCGTGAACGTATTCGACCAGTTCGAGTACAATTACCGCACTTCCGTCATCCGGAACCCGAACGGGGAGATCGTGTTCGAGATGAATAACGTAGAGGTCCCCGCACAATGGAGCCAGATCGCCACGGATATCCTGGCACAAAAATATTTCCGCAAGGCGGGCGTACCCCAGCATGACGGCAGCCTCGGCCGCGAGACCAGCGTGAAGCAGGTGGCCCACCGCCTGGCCAATTGCTGGAGGGTATGGGGCGAACGCTATGGCTATTTCGCCTCCGAGCAGGACGCCCAGGTATTTTATGAGGAACTGGTGTACAGCATCCTCAATCAGGGCTGCACGCCCAATTCACCCCAGTGGTTCAACACGGGCCTGTTCGAATCCTATGGCATCGTCGGCAAGCCCCAGGGCCACTATTATGTGGACCAGAACGACGGCCAGCTGAAGAAGTCCACCTCCGCCTATGAGCGTCCCCAGCCCCACGCATGTTTCATCCTGAGCGTGGAGGATGACCTGGTGAACGAAGGCGGCATCATGGACCTCTGGGTCCGTGAGGCACGCATCTTCAAATACGGTTCGGGCGTCGGCACCAACTTCTCCAACCTCCGTGGCGAGGGCGAGAAGCTGAGCGGTGGCGGCACTTCCTCCGGCCTGATGAGCTTCCTCAAGATCGGCGACCGCGCTGCCGGTGCCATCAAGAGCGGCGGCACCACCCGCCGTGCGGCCAAGATGGTCTGCCTGGACCTTGACCACCCCGAGATTGAGCTCTTCATCGACTGGAAGGTCGAAGAAGAGAAGAAAGTGGGTGCACTGATCGCCGCAGGTTATTCCAGCGACTATGAGGGCGAGGCCTATCGCACCGTCAGCGGTCAGAATTCCAACAACTCCGTCCGCATCCCGAACGAGTTCTTCGAAAAGCTGGAGAACGGGGAGGATTGGGAGCTCAAGGGCCGCATGGACGGCCGGATCATGAAAAAAGTGCCCGCCAAGGCTCTTTGGGACAAGATCGCCTACGCCGCATGGCGTTGCGCCGACCCCGGCACCCAGTACGACACCACCATCAATGAGTGGCACACCTGCCCGCAGGGCGGCCGCATCCGCGCCTCCAACCCCTGCAGCGAGTACATGTTCCTGGACAACACAGCCTGCAACCTGGCCTCCGTCAACCTCCGCAAATACTTCAACGAAGCCGACAACTCTTTCAACGTCGCCGGTTTCGAACATACCGTACGCATCTGGACGATCGTCCTCGAAGTGTCCGTTCTCATGGCGCAATTCCCGAGCAAGGAAGTCGCCCAGCTCAGCTACGACTACCGCACCCTCGGTCTCGGCTTCGCCAACCTCGGCAGCATGCTCATGGTGAGCGGCATACCTTATGACAGCGAGCAGGCCCGCGGCATCGCCGGCGCCATCACCGCCATCATGACGGGCACCGCCTACAAGACCTCCGCCGAACTCGCTTCCATACACGGTCCGTTCGCACGGTACAATGAGAACCGCGAGGACATGCTGCGTGTCATGCGCAACCACCGCGCTGCCGCTTATGATGCCGATGGCGCCTACACCGGCCTCAGCATCAAGCCGCAGGGCATCAAGGCCCAGTATTGCCCGGACTACCTGCTGTCAGCAGCCTGCAAGGCATGGGATGATGCCGTTGAACTCGGCGAGAAACACGGCTATCGCAATGCACAGACCACCGTCATCGCACCGACCGGTACGATCGGGCTCGTCATGGATTGCGACACCACCGGCGTGGAGCCCGACTTCGCACTCGTGAAGTTCAAGAAGCTCTCCGGCGGCGGTTATTTCAAGATCATCAACCAGTCCGTGCCCGCAGCGCTCCGCAACCTGGGCTATAACGAGAAGGAGACCGACGCCGTCATCAAGTTCGCCGTGGGTTCGGCCACCTTCAATGGTGCCCCCTTCATCAATCACCAGACCCTGAGCGAAAAGGGATTCATCGCCGACGAGATCCGCAAGATCGATGAGGCCGTGAAGTCCGCCTTCGAGATCAACTTCGTGTTCAACGTGTACACACTGGGCGAGGAATGCCTGCAGCGACTGGGCTTCAAGCCGGAGCAATATTTCAACTTCGACTTCAGCATGCTCGAATCCCTCGGCTTCACCGCAGGCCAGATCGAAGCTGCCAATGACTATGTATGCGGTACCATGACCATCGAGGGTGCCCCCTTCCTCAAGGAAGAGCACTACCCCGTGTTCGACTGCGCCAACAAATGCGGCAAAAAAGGCGAGCGTTACATCCACGCCCATGGCCATATCCGCATGATGGGTGCCACTCAGCCCTTCATCAGCGGTGCCATCTCCAAGACCATCAACCTCCCCAATGAGGCTTCCGTCGACGAGATCGCCGATTGCTACAAGCTCAGCTGGGAACTCGGCCTCAAGGCCAATGCCCTGTATCGCGACGGCTCCAAGCTGAGCCAGCCGCTGAGCACCAAGAGCGACAGCAAGAAGAAGGAAGATGCAACCGAGACAGAAGCTCCCGCTGCTACGGAGAGCCAGCTCCTGGACGTGGGCAAACTCACCGTCGAGGAACTGTTGGACGAACTGCAGAAGCGCATGCAGGCTTCCCCTGATACGAAACTGAAACGCCAGCTCTCCCGCATCGTTGAGCGCAAGACCCTGCCCGCCAAGCGCAGAGGATTCACCCAGAAGGCCAAGATCAATGGTCAGGCCATCTTCCTGCGCACTGGCGAGTATACCGACAGCACACTCGGTGAGATCTTCATCGACCTGGCCAAGGAAGGATCCACCCTCCGCAGCCTTATGAACTGCTTCGCCATCGCCGTTTCGGTGGGCCTGCAGTATGGCGTGCCCCTGGAGGAGTTCGTCGAGAAATTCGTCTTCACCAAGTTCGAGCCCGCTGGCATGGTGGACCATCCGAACATCAAGAGCACTACGTCCATCGTCGACTTCGTCTTCCGTTGCCTGGCGTATGAATACCTGGGCCGCACGGACCTGGTCCATGTGCTGGACAAGCCCGAGGTACTCAATGCCGGTAACGACGACTGGGACGATGTGCCCGGACTCGAATATGACGTTGAGAAGAAGTCGACGCCCGAGCTCTCTGACGTGCGTGTGATCGCGGCCTCCTCGCCCAACAGCGGTGGCGCCAACGCCAACGCCGTCAAGGTGCATCGCAATACCAACATCAAGTCGGAGAACAGCACCCAGGAGTACATGAAGAGCATGCAGAGCGATGCTCCTGCCTGCAATACCTGTGGCCACATCACTGTGCGCAGCGGCACCTGCTACAAGTGCCTCAACTGCGGTAATAGCATGGGCTGCAGCTGATCCAGACCGAGTTTCCAGGACGGTAATAACGAAAAGCCGCCCGTTCGCCCCGGCGAACGGGCATTTTCTTTTTCAGCCCACATGGGGGAACCTGCTGACCTTGAATGGGTTGTGTTTTTCGACCAGGTTTTGGGGATATCCGGGAGGCGGGGGCACTCAATTTTTCAGGCCATTTCCCGTTATGGTCCAAGCCCGTTCACCGTACCCGTTGAAGCCTATCGAATAGATCCCTACCTGAAAATCACATCATGAAAAAAGCCGCCCTCATCCTGGCCCTGGCCACCGCACTGTATTCTTGCTCCCGTTCCGTCACGCCCTACCAGGCCGCCAATCACCACTATAACGGTTGTCGCCCCATCCGCTGATCACGGATGAGCGAACCTCCCGAAGACCCTGCCGTAAGGCGGGGCATCGTCGTTTGAACGCCTATCTTCGTGCGACGGCCATGGCCGTACCGGAAATCAGAATCATGAGGATAGAAGTCGCTTATCGAAAACCGCAGGTGCTTCAGGCCCTGCGCTACCATTTCATCAGTCGGCCCGAGATCAAGTTCATGATGATCCTCGTCAACGTGTTCGCCCTGATGGCAGCGGTCCTGCTGTATCTGAAGAAGATCGGACCCTTACCCTTCCTGCTCAGCTCCGTGCTGTGGCTGGCGATGATGACAGCCTTTTGGATCTGGCTGCCATGGCTGATCTATCGCCGCTCGAAGACATTCCAGGACAAGTTCACCGTCATCATCGAAGAAGGGCATTTCCATATCGACACGCAGTCGGGCCGTAAAAGCTGGGCCTGGAGGGAATTCAGAAACTATTACGAGACACCCGGGTTCTTCCACCTCTATTTCGACCCGAGGTCATTCTTCCTATTGCCCAAGAATGGATTCGCCAGTGATGAAGACCTGAACCGCACGCGGGAGATCCTGTTGAAGAACGTACGAAGGGGGAGTTATTAAGCCAGCCTTTTCTCCATCACATAGTGAGGGATGGTCACTTCCTGGAACTCGTCACTGACCACTTGGTAGCCGAGTTTCTCATAGAAGCCTCGGGCGGTCTTGCGGGCATGCATGGCCATGGTGCGGTATCCCTTGTCCCGTGCAACGATCTCGGCAAAATTCATGAGCGCGGCGCCGATGCCCTTGCCTTGCAAGTTGTTCAGGACCGCCATCTGCCGCAGGCGACAGGTGCTCTGGTCCTGGCGGGTGAGCATGCAGCAGGCCAGGATGCGGTCATCATCGAAGGCCCCGATGAGGATGTCCTCCTTTTCCTTTTCCAGGTCTTCCGGACTGAAACTCAGCCCCAAAGGTTTGCGAAGGATGTCCATGCGGAGGTCCACCATCAGTTTGTACTCAGGGGAACCATGATCGATGATCTTCAATGCCATGATGCTGTGTGGGTTGGGTCAAGGGTTTTTAGCCTTATAAATGTAGCCAATAGGAACGGAAAAACCATGTGGCCGGCAGGGAGCCGGCCTTGGGGTGGAATGCCTCCGGGCCCCCCTTTCCGGGCCGGGAGGCACCGGTGCATACGGCTCTGTCTCATGTATTTGCACCTAAAAATTGTTTTTATCGCAAATCACCTATTTTTGCACGCAGTAATCACCAAATTTTACAACCATGTCAGACATCTCTTCAAGGGTAAAAAAGATCATCGTTGACAAACTGGGCGTAGACGAGGCCGAAGTCACTCCGGAAGCCTCCTTCACCAATGACCTTGGTGCGGACTCCCTGGACACCGTCGAGTTGATCATGGAATTCGAGAAGGAGTTCAACATTTCCATCCCTGACGAGCAGGCCGAGACCATCACCACTGTGGGTCAGGCAGTAGCTTACCTCGAAGAGCACGCCAAGTAAGGCGTCCTTCGACCCCCGCAAGCATATATGAATCTCAAACGAGTTGTAGTTACTGGTATCGGCGCCCTGACCCCCGTTGGTAATACCGCACCCGCATATTGGGACGGTCTGATCAACGGAGTCTCGGGCGCTGATTTCATCACGCTCTTCGATGCCTCGAAGTTCAAGACGCGTTTCGCGTGCGAGGTGAAGGGATTCGATCCCGTGGCCTACCTGGACAGGAAAGAGGCCCGCAAGATCGATCGCTTCACGCAGTTCGCACTCGTGGCGAGTGACGAGGCCGTGAAGGATGCAGGCCTTTCCGCGAAGACGATGGATCCCGATCGCATCGGCGTCATCTTCTCCAGCGGCATCGGTGGCCTGATCACCTTCCAGGAGGAAGTGATGGCTTATGCCAAGGGCGACGGAACTCCGAGATTCAATCCGTTCTTCATCCCTAAGATGATCCTGGACATCGCTGCAGGGCACATCTCCATGCGGCATGGTTTCCGGGGCCCCAATTTCGCTGTGGTGAGCGCTTGCGCATCCTCCACGCACGCGATCATCGAGGCCTTCAACTACATACGCCTGGGCAAGGCGGACGCCATCGTCGCCGGTGGCAGCGAGGCCGTCGTTTGTGACGCAGGTGTGGCGGGCTTCAACGCGATGAAGGCCCTCAGCGAACGCAACAATGACCCCAAGACCGCTTCCCGGCCCTTCGACAAGGACCGCGATGGTTTCGTCATGGGCGAAGGCGCCGGTGCACTCATCCTGGAAGACCTCGACCATGCCCTGGCCCGCGGCGCCAAGATCTATTGCGAGATCGGCGGCGGTGGAGCAACGGCCGATGCCCACCACATCACAGCCCCTCATCCGGATGGACTCGGCGCACTCAACGTGATGCGTGTCACCCTGGCCGACGCCGGGTTGAAACCTGAGGACATCGACTACATCAATGTGCACGGTACATCCACACCGCTGGGTGATATCGCCGAATCCAAGGCGATCCTCGGCGTGTTCGGTGAACATGCCTACAACATGAACATCAGTTCCACCAAGTCGATGACCGGTCACCTCCTCGGCGCCGCTGGCGTCATCGAAGCGATCGCCTGCATCAACGCCGTGATGTATGACCTCGTTCCCCCCACCATCAACCATTTCACCGAGGATCCGGGCCTGGATACCAAACTGAACCTGACGTTCTGGAAACCCCAGAAACGTAAGGTCAGGGCGGCCCTGAGCAATACATTCGGTTTCGGCGGCCATAACGCCTCCGTCATCGTGAAGAAATACGAGTCCGGGAACTGACGTTATCTCCGAGACGTCCCGGTCGGTATGGGCCGATCACGGTAAACAAACAAAACACCTTTTGCTCTTCTGGATTCAATATCTGAGGACCGATCCGTCCCAAAGGGCTTACCTAAAGCAGCTTTGCAACATCCTGGGCTTCACACCCAAGAGGCTCAACCTGTACACCACGGCCCTCAGCCATCGATCCGTCCGGGAGAACGCCGACGAGAACAACGAACGCCTGGAATACCTCGGAGATGCCGTGCTCAGCGGCATCGTGGCGGACTACCTCTTCAAACGCTACCCGTACAAGGGCGAAGGCTTCCTCACCGAGATGCGCAGCAAGATGGTGAACCGGGCCATTCTCAATGATATCGCCATCAAGATGGGACTCCGGAAGATCACCCTCTTCAACAAGAACGATGGCTCACTCAAGGTCAGCCAGATCTTCGGCAATACCCTCGAAGCTCTCGTGGGTGCCATCTACCTGGACCGCGGTTATGACCGAACGAAAAAATGGGTCTACCGCATGATGATCACCCCCCATCTTTCGGTGGAGGATCTTGAAAACCTGGAGATCAACCACAAGAACAAACTCTATGGTTGGGCCAACCGAAATGGCAAGGCCCTGGAGTTTGAGACTTTGGACGAAAAGATCGAGAATGGCCGTCGCCTGTTCAGGGTGGGTGCCATGGTCGACGGAAAGCTCGTTGCAGAAGGCAAAGCCTATAATAAAAAGGATGCCAGCCAGATCGCTGCCCAACTCGCCGTGGAGAAACTGGGGATCACCTCCTGAGTCAACTGCTTAAAAATCAATCTACTATCCTTTTTTTCAGGCCTTAGCTTGCAAATGCCGGGATAAAAGGCTTCTTTTGAACTCCCTTCCTCGAAAGACCCCCCCTCTTCACAATCTCCTCAGCAACGCATTCCCACGGGACGATCGTGCCCCGCAGTTCCAACCATCCACGAGAAACAGCACTGGTTCTCACTAGATCTACCTGGCATGAAACTATTTTCATCTATGCTGGGCCTGCTGTTGTCATTACAACTCGTGCATGCCCAACAGACCATCAACTCGATCGCTTCCGGCAATTGGGCATCGTCCGATTCCTGGGACCTTGGCCGCCCTCCGCACGATGGAGACATCATCGTCATCCAGCCTCCACACACCATCCTGGTCGACCAGTCGGTACGCCTCGCCAATGTGGTACTGCGTTTCAGTGGCCACCTGACCGTTGCCGCACGTGCAGGCATTGCATTGAACAGCGCCAGCATCATCAATGTGCTCAACGGTGGCCGGATCGAAGGCCAGAACACCAGCGGCGATGCATGGATCTCCCTGGGCAACATCGTGAAATACCGTTCCTCGAAACTATACGACCCGAACTGGGGCACCGGCGTACTGCTGGGACTGGCCTACGCCACTTCCAGTTCCGGCAATGCGGACCAGGGAGGACAGGGATTCATTTTCGGGACGCTGCCGGCGGTATGGCAGGATCTCCAACTGTTCAAGACACCGGAGGATTTCGTGCAGATGATATGGGTGACCAGTCATGAGAGCACGGCCCGCACGTTCAGTATTGAGCGCAGCCGGGATTCCCGCGATTGGAAAGGCATCGGCTCCATACGTTCGGATGGCGTCGCCAACAGCCAGGTCATTTACAGTTTCATCGACAATGCACCCGGCACTGGCACGATATACTATCGGGTGGGCCAGGAGAACGGTGATGGCACCATCACGACAACACCCATCCGCTCGGTGCACATTGATGCGCTCACGAACACCCACCTCAGCATATACCCCAACCCGACGCGCGACATCACCACGCTGGTATTGCCGACGGCACCATCAGTGGATCTCGCCTACGAGTGGACGGATGCATCCGGCCGGATCCTGCGCAAGGGTATTCAACCCGCGGGGATGAAGATCGTACAAGCGAACCTCTCGGACTTTCCTGCCGGGATCTATTTCATCCGCCTGCATGGAGCCGACCAGCAGCTCAACCTGGGTCGAGTGGTGAAGTATTGACGGGAGGATCAACGAACTTCCTGGCAGATCTCGACGAGTACGCCTCTGGTGCCCCTGGGATGTACGAAGCAAACCCACTTGTTGTCAGCACCTCGTTTCGGCTCTGCATTGAGCAATTCAAAACCCTCGTTCCGGAGGCGGTCCATCTCGGCGTGGATATCCTCCACTTCCCAGGCGATATGATGCATGCCTTCCCCTTTCTTCTCCACGAAGCGGGCAATGACTCCCTGTGGATCGATGCTTTCCAAGAGCTCGACCTTGGTGTCGCCTGTGCAGAAGAAGGCCGTGTTCACCTGCTCGGATGCGACGGATTCCTGCTTGTAACAAGGGGTTCCCAGCAGTTTTTCGTACAGGGGAATGGCGCTCGCCAGGTCCTTGACCGCGATACCGATATGCTCAACATGGTGGAACATGGGGGAGAGTCTTGGGTGCTCCCAAATGTACCGCCTTTGGCTGATTCGGACCCTTCAGGGATGTTTCCACCGCCTGTCGTATCTTCGTACCCGGTTCCCGTAAAGGGCCGGATAAACTGAAGTCTATGTCAGCAGTAGTATTGGAAGGCGGGATCTTCATCAGCGACAAGGCACACGCGCGCGTGATCGCCCTGCTTGCCGAAGAAGGCAAGGGCGACGACTACTTCGTACGTGTGAGCGTGGTCAGCGGTGGTTGCTCGGGCCTCAGCTACAAGATGGAATTCGACAACCAGCCACGCCCCACGGACCAGGTGTTCCATGACAAGGGCATGAAACTGGTCACCGATATGAAGAGCGTGCTCTACCTCTTCAATACCTCACTGGAATATTCCGATGGACTGGACGGCAAGGGATTCCATTTCGTGAATCCCAACGCGAGCCGTACCTGTGCCTGCGGAGAGAGCTTCTCCGTCTGACCTCCCTGCATGTCGATCAGCAACCTTTTACATTGATCACCACCTTCGACGCTTCCGGTGCTTTCGGAGGCTGAGGGATTTCGCTCATGTTGGTTTTCACTTCCTGTTCCTCCGGTGCACTCGGTGCAGGGGGTGGAGGTGGGGGCGTCGGGGCTTCCAGGCTCGGCGGAGTCGGCGGCATAGGGGGCGTTGGTGGCGTCGGTGGCTCAGGTGCCGTGAGGCCTGAAACGATCACCCTGCCTGATTTAAATGATTTTCCTTCCTTCGTCTGGGCCACAGCGATGACAAAGGCCAGCCCGACCCCGGCAAACAGCAAGACAAGTGCTCTCTTCATATGGTTTTTTTCTTGAGATGCAGTGTCGGATCGTTTCCATAACCGCTCATCACGAAGCTCATCGCAGGACGAGGGGTGTGGTGAACAGGCCCTTGTCATGGAAAATCTGCAGCAGGTAGGTACCGGACGGTCCGTGCGGCAGTCCGATGGTCCACCTGTCACCATCGCTCAAAGCTCCTTCGCCGATCACCCGTCCGGCGAAGTCCATCAACCGGTACCGTGCGTCATGGACCTTGAATGGCGCATTCAATTGAACATCGCCGGATGCCGGTTGCGGAAAGATCTTCCATTGCTCCCGCTCCACACGTTGCACCCGGCAAGTGTTCGAGTGTTGTGTTGGTTCTCCCGCCCTTTCAAAGGCCCACCGGTACCATACTGTTCCACTGGCCGGGTGCTCATCCTTAATTGAATTCCCATCACCTGGTAGTGCTGTCAGGGTTTTGAAATGCAGTCCATCGACACTGGATTCCAGTCGCCCTTCTATGCCCGCAGGGGTGGAGCCTTGCATGGTCAATACATTCCCGTCCGGCGCTGCGATGCAATGCAGCGATCCGTGGAACGCGAGCACACTCATCGCCGTGCCGATGCCGAACGTGAAGGCATTGAAGCGTGTGATGGGTTGGTCCGATCTCACCCATCCACCCGCACCGATCATCTCGATCGTGGGGGTCGTACCGAGTGATGTCCATCGTTCACCCCCTGCTGAACTGTCAAGCCCCGCCATGCGCAGGGTGCCGGCAACAGCGCTGTCAAGACCCGGCCAGTCATTCCGACGCCAGCTGAGGTCCAGGAACGCATCGTGTAAAGGTGAATTTCCGGAGGCGGACAGGGTCCAGTATTCATTCACATCCAACACACGGATGGTCGATGTATCCATGATCGCAGGGGTAGTTCCCTGGTGGTATGCTGCCCGATAAAAGACCTCGCCATTTTGCGTTCGACGTATCGCTGCCGGTGCGAAATGATCTCCCGCCCCGATCGGGAAACGCCAGGTGCCGATGCCCGGCGTGCGCAGGATACACGGCCCCGAGACAAATCCCCCTGACCAGCCTTCGTCATGTCGCCCATATTCGTCCAGTGGCGACGACACTCCGTCGACCCCGATCGTGATCAATGTGCTGTCTGTGGTCTTCAGCAGGCCGCGTTGGAGTCGAAGGGAACCCGATTCGATGGAGCGTGTCAAGGCCAGGTCACCTGAGGGTTTGTCGATCGCCAGCGAAGTCACGCGCGCAGGCAATGCATTCCCTGTATGCTGGATGCCGGCGCCACCATAGACATAGGTCATCCCCGGATCCAACTGCCTTACGCCTGTACGCAGATTGCCAGAGTCACCTGTGGTGAGACCATTCCGGTCGCCGATGCCCAGGGTGGCCCCTGACTCAGAGAGAAAGCTACCGGGGCCGGATAGAATGGAAGTGCCCATGTCGAGTGTTGCATCGGTGTGCAGCAGAAAAGCATGGCTGCTGAGCGGCAGGCCGACATCGCGCAGCAATATCACAGTTGCTCCGGCCATGGCATCGAATTGTCTGAAGAATGGTCCGGGCTTCAGAATTCCACTTCCCCGAACATGCGACGGGATGCCGGTGAACAACAAGCTTCTTCCTGTGGTGCCCGTTGTGACCGGTTGCAGGCTGATGTTGCCATCCACGATGAGGTCGCCACCCACCCGGATATCCGCTGTCAGGGTGGAGGTCAACTGCGCACCCTGACCGATCTGCAGGTGGCCGCGCACGGTGAGGTCGGTGGCTCCGCTGCCGCTATAGGATTTGTTGCCTCCGCCAGCCACGGCACTGAAGAGCAGGTCGCCGAAAATGTTTCCCGTCAGCGACACGGTGTATCCGGCATTGCCGGGCACATCGAACTCGAAAAGACCGTGCGTGGCGCTGCTGTCGGTCGACAGGTGATCGATGAGATACGCGTTCGCCCGGGCGGTCCGATGGATGTAATGCCCTCCGTTTTTGATGCGGAACCATCCCTGCATCAGGATGGTCTCACCGGAAGTTGCACCGGAAGCATTGCGCATCACGGCTCCTGGTCCCAGCACAAGTGCATCGCCGGTGGAGGCGAGGTCGATCGCTGGTGATGCGGTGTTGGAGGAAGGTATCTCCAGCATGATGGTGTCACCCGCGAAAGGCAGAATACGAAGGCTGTTGAGGGAGGCGGTCGTAGTGCCTGTCGGCAGGCTGACGGTGAATCGACCGGGCACGACAAGGTTGTCGATCAAGACATCGTCGCCAGACACCGGCACACCATCGGGTAGCCAGTTGAGCGCGGAAGACCATTGCCCGTCACTGGCACCGCCATCCCACCGTTTCTGTGCGGTAACGGATCGTGTCGTGATCATGGCCATTAAAAGACAGAAGATCATCCTGACATGCATGAGGCGTTCCATGGGCTTGGGTTTGGTGCGGGGCAAAATAGGGTCGGGAAGGGGCCTGCTTCAAGCAGATAACACCGTGTTTTCGCTGTTTTTTTCCCGTATTGCTGTAATCTTGCAGATCATTCCAACCTATGTGGGCAATTTGCAAGAAGGAGCTCCGACAATTTTTCAGCAGCCTGACCGGGTACATCGCCATCATCGCCTTCCTGCTGATGAACGGACTGTTCCTGTTCGTGTTCCCTGACACCAATGTCTTCGACTACGGTTATGCGACGCTGGACAAGTTCTTCGAGATGTCTCCCTGGATACTCTTGCTGCTGATCCCCGCGATCACCATGCGTGCATTCGCCGAGGAGTTCAAGTCGGGCACTTACGAGATCCTGCAGACGCGGCCGCTGGGCAGCTGGCGCATCATCGGCGGTAAATACTTAGCCGCACTGATCGTGGTCATCCTTTCCATCGTTCCCACGATCATCTATGTATACACCATCGGGCACCTCTCCACGGGCGGCATCGATACCGGGGGCACGCTGGGGGCCTATATCGGACTGCTCGCACTGGCAGCTGTTTTCACAGCCATCGGTCTCTGTTGCAGCAGCGCCACGAACAATGCCGTGGTGGCTTTCCTGTTGGCAGCCTTCGCCTGTTTCCTCCTGCACAGTGGCTTTGGCGCCATCAGCCGTATTCCTGCATTCCGCTCGGGTGCTGACTATTACATCGGGATGCTGGGCATCGATTTCCATTACCAAAACATGAGCAGGGGCGTCATCGATTCGCGGGACGTGCTGTATTTCGCGAGCATGACACTGTTCTTCCTTTTCCTCACCGCCAAAAACCTGGAGAAACGCTGACATGGCCCTGATCGACAGACTCGTGAAGCAACGTTTCGGTTGGGTCCTCCTGGCCCTGGTCCTGCTGGGCGCCAACTGGGCGCTCTCCCTCGCTCATGTCCGCTTCGACCTCACGCGCGAAAAACGATACACCCTCTCCGAGCCCACGCATCGCCTCATGAAAGGCCTTACCGACAAGGTCGAGGTCACCGTGTTCCTGGACGGCGACATGCCCGCGGGCTTCCGCAAGTTGCGGGGCAGTACGGCTGATATGCTCTCCGCCCTGAAAAACGATGCCGGCGCCGCGCTGCAATACCGGTTCGCACGTCCAGGGGAAGGCATGGTGGACTCCGTGAAAGAAGCCTTTTTCGATTCACTCAGCCGCCTGGGCATCCATCCCACGAACGTGAAGGCACAGACGAAGGAAGGCGAAGGAAGCGAGGAACAACTCGTCTTCCCCGGTGCTTTGATCAGCTATAAGGATCGGGCGATCGGCGTGGATTTCTTGCAGGGGCAGAGCAATACCGACGGGCTCAATTCACTCAACAATGCAGAAGCGCTGCTGGAGTACAAGCTCGCCCATGCCATCCAGCAGATCACGCAGGATTCCGTGCCAGTGGTGGGATACCTGCTCGGTAACGGCGAACCCTTCGATGACCGCATCACCGATCTCATCGAGAACACGCTGCGACCGAACTATGGTTTCCGCTTCATCCCGATCGACAGCGTCAACAGCATCCCGACGCAGTTCAAGGCATTGCTTGTCGTCAAGCCCACGAAGCGTTTCTCCGACCGGCAGAAGCTGAAGATAGACCAGTACGCGATGCATGGCGGCCGGGTTCTGTGGATGTTGGATCAACTCTATGCAAGCCTCGACAGCCTGCAACGCAGCGAGGGACAGTTCATCGCCTTCGACATGGGCCTCAACCTGGAAGACCAGTTGTTCCGCTACGGGGTCCGCATCAACCCCGACCTCGTACAGGATGTGGAGTGCGACAAGATCCCTTCGGTGGTTGGTTCCGTGGGGGGCAAGCCGCAGATACAGGTTCTTCCCTGGCCTTATTTTCCACTGTTGCGTGATCCCGGTTCACATCCCATATCCAAGAACCTCGACTATGTGGTGGCCCAGTTCCCTCAATCGTTGGACACGGTCAAGGCGCCGGGCATCAGAAAGACGGTGCTGCTGAGCAGTTCGAATGAGTCCCGGATCCTCAGCGCCCCCGCTCGTGTGGAGTGGGCAAGTGTTCGGAACGAGTCGGATCTCAAGACATTCACGAAGGGGCAGGTTCCCGTGGCCGTGTTGTTGGAAGGAAAGTTCAAGTCGCTCTATGCCAACCGCATCGCCTCTGACCTGGCGGACACGATGGCCAATCTTTGGCACCAGCCCTTCGCACCAGAGTCTGGTGAAGATGGAAAGATGATCGTGATATCCGACGGCGATCTTCCCCTCAACGCCATCCAGCAGGACGGAAGGCCGCTGCCGATGGGCATGAACCTGTACACCAAGCAACAATATGCCAACCGCGAGTTCCTGCTCAACGCCTTGGAGTACCTCACGGACCCCTCGGGCATCCTGGAGACCCGCGGCAAGGATTACCAACTCAGGTTGCTGGACAAGAAAAAGGTCGACGAAGACCGGGCATTCTGGCAGGTCGTGAACATCCTGCTCCCGATCCTGGCCGTGATCCTGGCCGTGATGGCCTACCAGGTCTGGCGCAAGCGCAAATACGGACGTAAAGGGTAACTTAGAGGGTAGGACCAGATCCAGAACACATGACCCCGGAACAGATCAGTTATCTCACTTTTGCCATCCTGATCGTGCTGGCCCTGGTCTTCGACCTCGGGCTGCTCAGCAAGCGCCATACGGCGATCAGCATCCGCAAGGCACTCTGGCAGACCCTGTTCTGGGTCGCGCTCTCGTTCGCCTTCTGCGGATTCCTCTGGTTCGAGGAAGGGCCCATGGTCGCGACGAAGTATTTCACGGCCTACCTCATGGAATGGTCGTTGAGCATCGACAATATCTTCGTGTTCATCCTCATCTTCACCTTTTTCCGCGTCAATGCCATGGATGCAGGCCGTGCCCTGCTCCTGGGCATCCTGATGGCCATCGTCTTCCGCATCGTTTTCATCGCCCTCGGCATCGGTCTGATTCAGCGCTACCATTGGCTGCTCTATCCCCTTGGCGCCTTTCTGGTCTATACCGGCGTCAAGCTTTTCTTCCAGAAGGATGATGCTGAGTTCGACCCAGGGCAGACCAGGTTGTACAAGTTCATGCGGAAATACCTGCGCCTCTCCGAGGAAGAACCCAACGGACGATATTTCATTTCGCATCATGAGAAAATCTATTTCACATCCCTTTCAGTGGTCGTGCTGATGCTGGCCGCGGTGGACATCGCCTTCGCGGTGGACTCCATCCCCACGGTAGTGTCGCTGGTGCGCGATGATGCCGACAAGCCCTTCACGGCACAGGACGTGCTGGTCATCTATTCCTCCAACATCTTCGCGGTGCTGGGCCTTCGCTCGCTCTTCTTCCTGTTGCGTGGCGCGATCGATCAGTTCGACTATCTGCAACAGGGCATCGCCATCGTACTGGCCTTCATCGGGGTCAAGATGCTGGTCGAGTACTGGGACATCCATATTTCGATCTTCCATTCCCTGGGTGTCATACTCGTCTGCCTCACCGGCTCCATCCTGTATTCCATATACCACCAGCGTCGAAAGGCCGCGAACAAGGCCTCTGGCCCCTTACCCTGAAAGGATGGCCGGAACTCCCCTGTATATCATCCCCGCATTGGTCGGCGGTACCCTGGTGAAGGGTACAGAGGCGGTGATTGTCGAACACCTGGTGATCGACAGCCGCAAGGTCGTGTTTCCCGGCAGCTCGTTGTTTTTCGCCCTCCGGGGCGGTCACCGTGACGGGCATGCCTTCATCCCTGAACTGCATGCACAGGGTGTGAACGCTTTCGTCGTGAATGAACAACCTGATGTGGATGCATACCCGAAAGCGTCCTTCATCGTCGTAAAGGATACGCTGACAGCACTGCAGGCGCTGGCGGCCGCACACCGGGCCGGGTTCACCATTCCCGTGGTGGGCATCACCGGAAGCAATGGCAAGACGATGACGAAGGAATGGCTGTTCCAGTTGCTGGAAGCGGACCACGCTGTCGTTCGAAGCCCACGCAGCTACAACTCCCAGATCGGGGTGCCCCTCAGCGTGTGGCAGATGGAAGAGGGACAGGACATCGCCCTGTTCGAGGCAGGCATTTCGCGCCGGGGGGAGATGGAGAAATTGGAGCGGATCATTTGCCCGGACACAGGCATCTTCACCAATATCGGCGATGCCCACAGCGAAGGGTTCTCGTCCGTGGAGGAAAAAGCGTCGGAGAAACTGAAGCTGTTCGAACATGCGAAGACCCTGATATGGTGCACCGACCATGAGCCTCTCGATTCCATGATCCGTTCATGGCTCAGGGACAGGCCCGGTATGAAAGCCTTCAATTGGGGAAGTACCGACACTACCAGGATCCGGGTCATGAAACGATCGACGGAAGCCGGGGCGACCCGCATCGTCGTTCGCCAGGATGGCCATGAACAGGATTTGACGATCCCATTCATCGATGGTGCTTCTGTGGAGAACACGATGCATGGTTACGCCTGCCTGCTCAGCCTCGGCATCGCCGCGGAGGAAGCAGCCCGGCGCATGGCCCGGTTGAAGCCGCTCGCGATGCGGCTTGAGCTGAAGGAGGGCATTCACCGTTGCACCCTCATCAATGACAGTTACAATGCCGACTGGGCTTCCGTGGAGATGGCCCTGGACCTCCTGTCCCAACAGAAACAACATGAGCGGCGCACCGTCATACTGTCTGATATCATGGGCTCGGGAAAGCCGGCCGAAGCCCTGTACCGCGATCTGGCGGCCGCGCTGCACAAGCACCATGTGCATCGGCTGATCGGCATCGGTCCCGGGATCGCGGCCCATCAGCATTTGTTCCGCGAGGGGGGCATGGAATGCAGTTTTTATCCATCAACGGACACCCTGCTGGAACAGATGCATACGCTCGTGTTCCGCGATGAGACCATCCTGCTGAAAGGTTCTCGGGCCTTTGAACTCGAACGCATCGGCAGGCAGCTTGAGATGAAGCGACACCAGACCCTGCTCGAAATTAACCTGAGTGCATTGGCGCACAACCTGCGCACCTACCGTCAGCTGCTTCCCGCCGGTACGCGGATCATGGTGATGGTGAAGGCCTTTTCCTACGGGGCGGGTACTTACGAGATCGCAAGTTTGCTTCAGTTCCACCAGGTGGATTGGCTGGCGGTGGCCTATGCCGATGAGGGAGTGGAATTGCGTAAGGCCGGCATCCACCTGCCCATCATGGTGCTCAACACGGAGGAAGGCGCGTTCTACGATCTAATCACCCATGACCTTCAGCCGGTCATCTTCTCTTTCGAACTCGCCAGGGCTTTCGCCGCTTTCCTTCGGGCGGAGGGCGTGCCCAGATTCCCCATACACATCAAAGTGGACACCGGCATGCATCGGCTGGGCTTCGATCCGGGAGAGGCGGAAGCCTTGTCGGCCTTCCTTGCACGGACTCCTGCTTTTCACCTTCGATCGGTTTTCAGCCATCTTGCCGCTGGCGAAGATTCCATGGAGGATGCCTTCACCTGGGGACAAGCGGAACGCTTTTTGCAGTTCTGTTCTCGGCTGGAGCAGGGCATGGGTCACCCCTTCCTTCGCCATATGTCAAATACCGCCGCCATTCTCCGGCATCCCGGACTGGCCTTCGATATGATCAGGCTCGGCATCGGACTGTATGGAGTGGATCCGACATCGCAAGGTGTCCCGGGGCTGAGGGAAGTGTCGACGCTGCGTACCACGGTGGCCCAGGTGCGTCGCATCCGGGCAGGTGACACGGTCGGGTATAACCGCCGGTCGAGGGTGGACAGGGATTCCGTGATCGCCACGATCCGGATCGGATATGCCGATGGTTTCCCGAGAAGCCTGGGCAATGGCGGAGGAAAGGTGCTCATACGGGGAAAGCTGTTGCCCGTGATCGGCAGTGTGTGCATGGACATGACCATGGTCGATGTGACCGACCTGCCCGGCGTGGCGCCCAATGACGAGGTGATCCTTTTCGGTAGGGACCTGCCGATAGACCAGGTGGCCGCATGGGCCGGCACCATTCCGTATGATATCATGACCGGCATCTCGCAGCGCGTACAGCGGGTCTATTTTGAGGAACTTTAACAGAATGCTACAAGTTCACAGGGCTTTGGCGTTCAGGACCAAGGGCATGAAACCTGCGTCCATCGGCCGATGGAGGTCGTCAATTAATTGACAATCATTATATTTGCCCATTAATTACAAGGTTTGAAACTCAAGCACGTATTCGGCCTCACATTTCTCGTATTGCTGGCGGACCAGTTGCTCAAATTTTACGTCAAAACCCATTTTTACCTGGGAGAGGAGCGTGAGGTCATCAACGGTGCGTCCTGGTTCCGGCTGCATTTCATCGAGAATGAAGGGATGGCGTATGGATGGAAACTCGGGGGTGAGTGGGGCAAGCTGATTCTGACGCTTTTCCGTCTGTTCGCGGTCGTCTTCGGCACGTACTATCTTTCCCTCATCATCAAAAAGAAATTCCACACCGGATTCATCATCTGCGCCACGCTCATCTATGCGGGTGCGATCGGTAACCTGATCGACTCGCTATTCTACGGCCTGGGTTTCGAATACAGCGACCCGTACTCGCAGAACATCGCCAAGACCTTCATGTCGTCTGGATTCCGGGGCGGCTATGCCGGATTCCTGCACGGCCGGGTGGTGGACATGCTGTATTTCCCGGTCATCACGGACGCGCATTTCCCCTCCTGGTTCCCGATCTGGGGTGGTGAGTCGTTCGAGTTCTTTCGCCCTGTGTTCAACATCGCCGATGCATCCATCTCCATCGGCGTTTTCCTGATACTGATCCAGCAGAAGAAATTCTTCGAACGGCACAAACCAGAGTTGCACTCCACCGTGGAGACAAGCTCCAATGTGAACGACGAGATGCAGGTGTCCTGAAAACCCGATCGAATACATCCTCAATACCCAAGCCTATGAATCGACTGACAGCCCTCGTCGCGATCCTTTCCCTGGCCATGCTGGCCTCTTGCAAGAAAGAGTACAGTGTGGAGAACGGGTATGACCCGAACAATCCACCGTTGGGTGCGAATTGCCGCCTCAACCGCATCACCCAGGCGGACTCCGCCACCGGGGTCGGACTGGGCAGTTTCTCCACTTCTTTCGACGCCAACTTCCTGGCGACGCGGGTGTCCATCTTCGACAGCATCCAGAACGCGGTGCAGTTCAGCGCAAACCTGACCCATAGCGGCGATACCATCCATGTGGATACCAACGAGTATTTCCTTCTCGGCGCCAACAAGCGGGCATTGTCCTTTCACACGCACCAGGATCCGGCCGACAGCACCTCACCCAGCCTTGATTTCGTGTACAACTATGATGGGTCCGGCTACATGACGAAGAAAGAAGTGTTTGTGCATGGAGTGCCCACGCCGGCCGTCCGCTTCACCTACACTTGGGCCAATGGGAATCTCGTGGGCGTGGAAGGGAATGTGGTGTTCCCGGGTCAGGAGCAGAAGTTGTTTTCCGCTACGATGGAATATGATCTCACGCACGCGGCCAAAAATTTCATCAACATCTTCCCCGACGGTTACGAGCATGCTTCCTATGTGATGGCGGTCGACCTGGGCAGCAGGAACCGAAATGTCCTCTCGAAACTCACGGCCAGCAACTACGATAGCTCTGGCAACGTGTCCGATTCTGTCGTCACGACATTCAGTGACTACAAGTTCTCGTCCGACGGCTACCTGTTGCAATGGATAGCCAGCGGCGATGCGCCGGCAACCGGTGTACTTCCGCCCGGTTTGACGAAATTCGGGTATGCGTGTAAGTAAGAGTTCACAGTTCCAAGCCTGCCTGCCGGCAGGCAGGTTCACAGTTCGAAGGCAGAATGTCCACTGCATACTGTCCACTGGCTCCTGTCCGCTGCGTACTGTCCACTGTTCACTGAAATAAGGAAAGCCCCTTTAAAGAGGCTTTCCGGAACAAAGGGGCGGTTTTGTGGTTCCGGGCTTTGTTCTCTGGCAGGTACGGATCATCAATTCATTCTTTCACCAATTTTGTCAGGGACCGGTTGACACCGCATTCCGCGCGGAGCATGTACACCCCCGCGGGAAGTATGGAGAGCCCTTCCATGCCGGTCATGTGGGAACCTTTGTCCAGGTCCTCGTCATGGTTCGCTACGATCCTGCCATACATATCCTGCAGGCGGAGGGAGAGTCGTCCTTTTTCCGGCAGGGTGACGGAGATCCGGATATGGTCGCGGAAGGGATTTCCGTTGGCTTTGATCCTGAATCCCGTGGTCGGTTCATCACTTAGGATGATCACTTCGCTAAAGAATGAGGAACCCGTCAGCGGGGTCAGCTTGAGGCGATAATACCAGGTTCCACCACCGGAGGCCAGGCTGAATGTATACTCGTTCGCAGGACCGCTCTCCGAGCGACCGGCGACCGTGCCTGCTGACCGATAGGTCACGCCATCTGAACTCCTGAACACTTCATAGCTGACGGGCATGATCTCATTCTCTGTTCTCCACCGCAGGATCGTGGACCCGGTGTTGAGGTCGCCTCCCCAGCTCTTGAGTTTCACGGGGACGATCATGCATTTCAGGATGGACAGGGTCGTGATGTCCGTGGGACTAGCGTTGGAGCAGTTCGGATCGGTGAGATTGGCCACGGTTGTGCCAACGACAATGCGGTATTTGCTTCCACTGTCGGCTGAGGTGGCGATGAATGGCGGGTAGTTCACGTTGTAGGTGTACTGACCACCGGAGAGAACAGGAACACCGGTACCGGAAACTCCGACATCGGACCAGCTGCTGCCACCGTTCGTGCTCTTCTGCCATTTGTACTGCACATAGTTGCTGAAATAGGACCGGACGGTGGCACCGAAATTAACCACGTTGCCGCTGCAGGTGGTATAGGTGGGAGTCGGGTTCACTGTCAGGTTCGGATAACAGGTGGCCACCGCGATATCGTCCAGGGCCCAGTCGTTGCCACCGCCGCCCGGCGCGTTGTTGAAGAACTTCAGGGTGAAGGAGGTCTGCGATGGACCGGTGAGGAAGGTGAATCCTTTCTTGACCCACTGACCGCTGTACTTGATGTCGCCGGTCGTGTAATAGTCGATCCCATCCACCTCCATGGTGAGGTTCGGGTAGACACCGGAAGAGTCGTTCAACGCGGTGGGAATGTAGCCCGCACCTGCTGAGGCACCTTTGCCTGTGGAATCGCACCCGCATTTGGAACAGATGTTCCGCATCCAGCAGGAGATCTCATAATATGTGTTGGGGCAGAGGCCCGAGATGGTCTGTTGGAAAGCAGAGTCGATGCGATAACTCGCATTGATGACAAGCATATAGCC
>Ga0075026_100000168_pt1 | contig 24154 bp, 23 predicted proteins | sample Str012_2_FD_71392 | JGI IMG/M metagenome (GOLD analysis project Ga0075026, IMG submission 71392) | Freshwater sediment microbial communities in response to fracking from Pennsylvania, USA - Straight Creek_MetaG_SC_2012 | ecosystem: Environmental > Aquatic > Freshwater > Creek > Sediment... | reverse complement strand
TATATTTTATAGAGGGTTCGGTTCAGCTTCATAGAAGGGTTTTTAGGATATTGCCGGCTCTCACAACAACCCGCAAGGGGTCATTTCAACCAAAAAAATGGTGAATGGCCACTATTTTCCGGTTCTAAAAATAGAAGCAATCATTGGGCTAAGCAATAACAACTAAACAGCAACAAGAGAGTTGCTTTTAAAACCAACCGTCAACTCGCTAGCCTTCAGCTTCTTAAAAAATATTCCGATCAAATTTTTTCGATGAATCAACGCATTTTGTCGACGAATGGATGCAGCATTTCGTTAACTGGTGATTCCTACAACATATTATTTCTTCATGTTATACCCAACCCTTTGTACTTTTAATTCGAATTTAATGCATTAACGTTTTCCCATATCACAAGAAACACCTGACATGAAAAGCCAAATGCCAACGGCATTGCTCTGCATTTTTATATTGTTTATTGCCATGCCTTTTGGGTTAACTGCCCAATCCAATACTCTGCTGGATGAAAATGGTAAAGTGTCATTTTTATCAGAAGCACCCCTGGAGCTAATCAAGGCAAAATCAGATAAACTAAAGGGCGCCATCAATAAGGCCGAGCACACTTTTGCATTTGCAGTAGACATTCATTCTTTTATTGGTTTCAACAGCGATTTGCAGCGGGAGCATTTTCATGAGAATTACATGCAGACCGAAAAACTACCCCTCGCCACTTTTTACGGAAAATTTATTGAGCCGGTCGATTTTAACAGCAATGGCACTTACGTTGTAAGGGCCAAGGGCATGTTCTCATTGCACGGTATACAAAAAGAGCGCATTATAAAAGGTGTGATAGTAGTAAACAATGAAAGTGTTGATGTAAACGCTGTTTTTTCAGTGCGGCTGGAAGATCATGATATAAAAGTTCCGAAAATAGTGTACGAAAAAATCGCCCAGGATATCAGGGTGGAAATTTCAATCAGGTTTAAAAAATAATACATGTCCTTGAAGACCTTTTTTCATATACTGTTGCTGCTGGCAATACAGGTTGCTGCAGCAGGAAAGGCTTTCGGCCAGGCCCCTTTTATAAAGAACGTTGTATACGATCCCGAAAAAAAAGGGATTCACCTGTTAACCATTTTCCAGGAGAAAAAAGGCCCCATCTGGTTGGGTACAAGCCTCGGTGCCTGCCGCTATGATGGCATCAATTTTAAATACCTCGACAAAGACAGCAACGATGTTACCACTATTGCCGAAAGCAACCAGGGCGTTTTGTGGATGGGCCATCTCAATGGCGACCTTGAGTTTACGACGGATACTGGCATTCAGCGTTTTTCGCCCAATGATGAACTTCCAAAATCAAAAATCACCGATATTCTGTTCGACGCGCAGGACCGCCTCTGGTTTAGTACCTACAAAGAAGGCGTTTATTGCTACGATAAAAACAGGCTGTATAAGATTACTGCGCAAAACGGTTTGTCGGACAATGTTGTGTACGATTTACTGCCCGCCGCCGATGGCAGCATTTGGGCGGCAACAGATGCGGGTATCTCCATTTGCGAAATTAACAATGGCGCCATCAATGTGCACATCATTAATACCAAAATGGGTTTGCCCGATAACATTGTTCGCAAACTAAGAAAAGATGCCAGCGGAAATACCTGGATTGCCCTGCAGGATAAGGGCGTCTGCTATATCGACCATGTTTCCGGGAAAATTATGGTGCCCCCCGAAACCATGAACTGGCCCTATGGACAGGTGAATGATGTACTGTCTATGAAACGCGAAATTCTGATAGCAACAGAAGACTTTGGCATCATTGAAATACATCCGGGGCTGCCCGCCTTGAATAAAATGGTACCTGCAAAGAACAAAAAGCTATCGGCCGTACAACAATTGCTGTCCGATAAAAATGAACAGGTATGGATTGTGGCAGACAATGCGCTGAGCTTTGCCAACAGCAATCATTTTCAGGTAATAGAGATTCCTGAACAATGGCAGGATCCCGTTAAAGCCATTACCACCGACAGCACCGGAAAAATATGGTTTGCCAATAAGAAAGGCATCTTTTCAAAGAATAATAACAATAGCCCGGTAGCGCAGGAAACCGGGCTTAAAAGTATAGACTACGCATCCATTGTATCATTGCATGCCGATGGCAATAACCGCCTTTGGATTGGCACATACAACTACGGGCTTTACCGGTATACACCTGCATCGGGCAATTTGCTGCATTATTCCATTGAGCAGGGCATGGTAGACAACAATGTTTTTTCCATTGCCGGCAGCGGCGATCAAATATGGCTGGGCACACTTGGTGGCGCCATAAAACTAGATGCTGCAAAGCTGCAACCGGTATTTGAAAATTATACCCGCAGAAACGGGTTAAGCAATAATTATATTTACAACATTTCAATTGACAGCAAAGGCAATAAATGGTTTGCAACCGATGGAAACGGCATCAGTAAACTGGACAAAGCGGGCTTTCATCATTATGATTCTATACCCGGGCTGGAAAAAAACATTGCCTATACAACAACTGAAGACATTTATGGCAATACCTGGTTTACCGGATTAAACTGCGGGCTGTTTTGTTTTGATGGCAGTAGTTTCAGGCGTTTTACCATTAAAGATGGTTTGCACGACAATGAAATACTAAACCTTGCGGCAGACAATAAAGGCAACCTGCTTTTGTCGCATCCCGACGGGCTTGAATTGTTTAATATCAGGCGATCGTTGTTTACTTTTTACGGTGCAGAAAGTGGTTTCGATAATATTGCGCCGCAGATCAATGCCTGCTGTCATAACCCCCGTGGCGATATCCTGATTGGATCAGCAGAAAAAATTATACAGTACTATCCTTCTGAAACCCGCCATACTCAAATACCCGGCCTGGTGATGAATGATGTGATGGTTTTCTTCAAGTCTGCCGGTATAAAAGACAATGCCCGTTTCAGGTACGATGAAAACCATATCAGTTTTGATTACGCGGGCCTCTGGTACCTGCACCCCGAAGCCGTAAGCTACCAGTACCAGCTGGAAGGCAACAGCGATCAGTGGATTAATACAAAAGACCATGTCATCACTTTTCCCAACCTGCGCCCGGGCAAATACATCTTCAGGGTAAAAGCATCTATAAATAACGATTACCGGTACTCGCCCATTTTAACCTACCGGTTTTCCATTACCAAACCATTCTGGAAAACGGATGTATTCTGGATTGCCATTTTTCTGGCCACGGCACTGCTGGTATATTATTTTGTTCGGTTACGCATCCGTGTTATTAACTACGAACAGCAAAAAGAAAAACAAAAACTTACGGCACAGCTAACCATGCTGAAAAGTCAGCTAAATCCTCATTTTCTTTTCAACAGCTTTAACACCCTCATCAATATCATTGAAAAAGACAAAGAAATGGCCGTGGTATTTACCGAAAAACTGGCCGATTTTTACCGCGAGATTGCTTTGCTGCAAGACAAGGAGATGGTAACCGTGCAGGAAGAGATTAGTTTGCTGGAAGACTATATTTACCTGCAGCAAAAAAGGTTTGGCAACAATCTTTGGCTAAAGCTCAACATTTCAAAAACTCATTTGCAGGCCGGCATCCCCCCCCTTACGCTGCAGTTACTGGCAGAAAACGCCATTAAGCACAACAGCATTAACGGGGAAGCCCCATTTAGTATCAGCATAGAATCTGTACAGTCTTTTTTAGTAGTCAGCAATAATGTGAACAAACAGGTACAGGCACAGAAATCGGCAGGCATCGGGCTGCAGAATATTCAGCTGCGGGTAAAGATGCTTACCGGCGAAGAAGTAAAAATCATCCGGAACGAAATTGAATTCAACGTAATTATACCCCTCAAAAATTAAGACAATGAACCTGCTCATTATTGAAGACGAACAAAACGCCATGGAGCGGCTTGAAAAAATGATTACCGAAATAGCCCCGGATAAAAAAATTTCCGGCAAATGCGGCAGCATAAAGCAAACCATTCAATGGCTCAATGAAAATGAATACCCCGACCTGATTCTGTCTGATGTGCAATTGGAAGACGGACTTAGTTTTGACATTTTTGAGCAGCTGGAAAAAGAGATACCCATCATCTTCATCAGTGCCTATGATAAATTTGCGATAGATGCTTTCAAATTAAAAGGCCTCCATTATTTGTTAAAACCCGTAAAAAGAAACGAATTACGCGAAGCCATTGACCGCTACGACAGCAACGCGGGATATTCTAAACCCTCCCTCCCCGCCACACCGGAAGCTGCAATACCGGTTGTTTCAAAAAGTTACCAGGAACGTTTCATCATTCATGTGGGTTCACAAATAAGGCTCATCCACGACAATGAAATTGCATACATCTTTACAGAAAGCAAAGTAGTCTACATTGTTACATTCAGCAACCAGAAACTGCTGATAGACATTTCGCTGGAGGCTTTTGAAAAATTACTGAACCCGGCGTTGTTTTACCGCATCAACCGGCAGTTTATTGTAGGCCTGAAATCGATTCAGAAAATGACCACAGCCAGCAAACAACGCATTGAGCTTGTGCTTGCGCCCACCACTACCTACGAAACCATCACCAGCTTTGAAAGAACGCCCCAGTTCAGGAAATGGTTGCTGGGCGAAAGCTAGCAGCTGTTCAGCACCTTGTTAAAACCAGTCAACTGCTGATTTATACTACCCGGTATTTTATCGTTTCAATCATTATACACCGCCGCGCTTTTGCCGTATGTTTATTGCGAAAGAAAGTGCTGCAGTGGCTGAACCCGTATTAGCCCGGTGTTTTGGGTTAAGGCAAATATCAGATAAGAGGAGGAATTAAAGGGCCTCCTTTTATTATTGATTTGTATCATTAAAGAGGAATTTTTACCCATCGTTTTAAACCATCTGCTCAGCATTCAATTTCTACCATTCGGCAATTTACCATTTACAGGCGTGCTGGCTAGCATCATTGTTGCAAATGCTTGGCCGTGTGATTAAAATCATCTTAAAACCGACTGATATGAAAAAGGCAATCGTCCTGATTTCTCTGGTCTTATTGTTTGCAGTTCCATACATCATCAGCAGTTGCCGGCACGTATTGCCGCTTACCTGTGAAGAAGTAAAATTTAAAATTTCTGCTACAAAGACGGACGCCGTGCTGAGTAACGCAAACGGATCTATAACAGTAACGGCCAGTGGCGGACAAGGTTTTCAATACAGTTTAAACGGCGGCCCTTTAAAAGACAGCGGCTATTTTCCAGGTCTTGAAGCATTCAAAGAATACAGGGTAACAGGTTACAACAATATTGGCTGTTCGGATACCCTTTTAATTACCATAGTATCTACTGACCCCTGCAACGGTGTCAGCATTGGCGTTACTGCTGTTAAAACAGATGCGGATCCCAACCAGTCGAACGGTTCTGCTAAAGTAACTGCTACTGGCGGTTCGGGGTATACCTACAGTATCGGCGGCAATCCCTTCCAGACAAGCGATAGTTTCCCCAACCTGGCTGCAGGTAAATATACCATTGCGGCAAAAAGTGTTGCAGGTTGCATTGGTACAACAGATGTTACCATCGGCACCAAAGATTTGTGTGCCGGCGTTACAGTTGCCATTACAACCACCCAGGTAAATCCCGCGCCGGGCCTGGCAAACGGCTCTATTACAGGAACCGCAACAGGCGGCACCGGATTTACGTACAGTCTTAACAACGGAAGTTTTCAATCTGGAAATGTTTTTTCAAATCTTACACAGGGAACTTATACCATAACAGCAAAAAATGCAAATGGCTGCACCGTCTCAAAACAAGTGAGCCTTACCAGTACCGACCCCTGCGCTGGTGTTACCGTAGCAGTAACCACTACGCAAACAGATCCTGCAAGTGGTCAGTCGAACGGAACGATAACAGCAACAGCCACCGGGGGAACCGGGTTTACCTACAGTCTTAACAATGCAGCATTTCAGGCAAGCGGGTCGTTTAGCGGGCTGGCAGCCGGCAATTATACCGTTACTGCAAAAAATGCCAGCGGATGTTTGGGTACAGCCATCGTAGCATTGGGTACCAGCAATCCCTGTGCGGGTATTACCGTGGTGGTTAGCGCCACATCTGTAAATCCTGCGCTCAATCAATCCAACGGTTCTATTGCGGCAAGTGCTACAGGTGGCACAGGCTTTACCTACAGTATAAACAACGGTGCTTACCAGGCATCCGGCAATTTCAGCGGGCTGGCAGCAGGTAGTTATACCATTACCGCCAAAAATGCCACCGGGTGTTTGGGTACAAAACAAGTAACATTAACCAGTACCGATCCCTGCGCCGGCGTTACCATAACAGTAACAAGTACCCAGGTAAACCCGGCTTCCGGACAATCGAATGGTTCTATTGCCGCTACCGCTTCCGGCAGCACCGGCTTTACATATAGTTTAAACAACGGTACTTACCAGGCATCGGGCAATTTCAGCGGACTGGCCGCCGGCAGCTATACCATCACTGCTAAAAACGCAAACGGTTGCGTGGGCACCGGCCTGGCAACACTTACCGCCACCAATTCCTGTTCAACGGTCAGCATCAATATTACTTCTGCTGTAGTAAATACAACGCCCTGTGTTTCACCGGCCAATAACGGAAGCCTTACCATTACGGCTACCGGTTCATCGGGCTATACTTACAACATAAATGGCGGCGCATACCAGGTCAGCAATGTATTCAGTGGTTTAGTGGCAGGTAATTACCTGGTAACCGTAAAAGATGCAAATGGCTGCACCAATACGCAGACGGCGGTAGTAGGCCTTGTGTCAAAAGGAACCAATTTTACGGCTGTACGGGCACTGATAACCAACCGGTGCAGTGGCAGTGGCTGCCACACCCTCGGCGGCAATGCAGCAGGTTATAATTTTGACAATGATTGCAGTATTGTAACCTACTGGACCCAGATTAACGGCGCTACGGTTACCTATACACTAACCAAAATGCCCAAGAGCCCGCAGGCTTTGTTTACTGCCGCGGAAAAAGCAACCATTACGGCCTGGATTACGGCCGGTCACCGATATACCGATTAACCTTTAAAAAAAAATCAATCCACCTTATGAAACCAAAATTTATTATCAGTCTCAGCTTTGCGTGTTTAATTATTCTGTTGATCATGAATGCCTGTGTACATGAACTTCCATTTCCGGTGGGCACAAAACCACCCGTAGGCAGTGTACCGCCGGCACCGGTGGTAAGCCAGTGCAGTGCCGATACCGTGTATTTTCAAAATACCGTATTGCCATTGCTGAACTCGAGCTGTGCCATGAGCGGATGTCATGATGCCGTTACGCACAAGGAAGGCATTAACCTGACCACCTGGTCAACCATTATGTCTACCGGTGGCGTTAAAGCCGGCAACCCGGGTGGCAGCAAATTGTACAGCGTAATTGCCAACAATTCGATGCCGCCAAAACCATCGGCTCCTTTTACACAGGCACAAAAAGACATCATCAGCAAATGGATTGCACAGGGTGCAAAAAATAATGTTTGCAACGGATGTGATACGGCCACGTTTACTTTTTCTGGTGCAGTAAGCCCTATTATGAACACCTATTGCAAAGGCTGCCACAACCCCGCATCACTTGGCGGCGGAATAGACCTGAGTACGTATGCGGGCATAGACGCAATAGCAATGAATGGAAAACTGATGGGCAGTATAACACATGCGGCGGGCTTTTCTGCCATGCCAAAAGGCGGAAGCGCTTTGTCATCCTGCCAGGTAACACAGGTACAAAAATGGATCAACGCAGGAGCACTCAATAATTAAAAATGAAAAACCACATAGCATGAAAAGAATGCGCACAACCATCGTCATGGTCACCATCTGTATCAGCATCACTGCAGGCATGCTGCTGTCGGGTTGCTACTACGACAAAGAAGCGCTGTTGTACCACAAAACAGCAGCCATCGATTGTACCACCATCAGTTCAAAATTCAGTACAGATGTAGCACCGATCATGAAGAACAAGTGTGCCACTTCGGGATGCCATGATGCGGCGGGCAATGCGGGCGGAACCATACTGGAAACCTATGCACAGGTTAGTGCAGCAGCGGCAAGGATCAACCAGCGGGCTATTATCGACCAGACCATGCCGCCCGCCGGACCGCTCAGCCCTTCTGAAACAGCAGTATTAACGTGCTGGATAAGCGCCGGCACTCCCAATAACTAAAATTGAAATGATCATGAAAAACGTAAAAAGGAATTTACTGATGTTGCTGTTACTGGTAACAGCATGCGCTGGTTATGGCTTTTACATGTATACAAAGAAACCGGCAGATATCCGGAAAGCCGATGCACTTTACCAAACCAGTGCCCCGGGGCTGCTGGCCGAATTCAACAAAGATGAATTGGCGGCCAATAAAAAATACATCGACCAGGTGATTGCTGTAAAAGGCAAAGTGGCCGATGTAAAAACAGATGCTACCGGACAGGCCACGGTTTTTTTAGACAGCGGCGATTTGATGGCATCTGTTACCTGTAGTTTTTATGCAGAAGAATCGCCCGCGGCAAAATCACTGCACCAGGGCCAGGAAGTGACCATCAAAGGAAAATGCACCGGCAAACTGATGGACGTGGTACTCAACAAATGCAGCATCGATAAACAACCTTAAAAAAATAAAACCCAATTATGAAAAATCTCATCGTAGCAACCATGGTACTTTTCGCATTCCAGACAGGACATGCTCAACTCAGGTATTTTACAAAAACAGGCAGTGTTTCCTTCCAGGCAGGCACTGCACTTGAAGACATTGATGGCGTAAACAAATCTGCTACCAGTGTGTTTGATGCCACTACCGGCCAGATAGAATTTGCATTGCTGGTAAAGGGTTTTGAATTTAAAAGTGCACTGATGCAGGCCCACTTCAATGAAAATTACATGGAGAGCGACAAGTTTATCAAGTCTACTTTTAAAGGAAAGGTGACCAATATTGAAAAAGTGAATTTTAAAAAACCGGGCGAATACCCTGTTACCGTGCAGGGAACGCTCGACATACATGGCGTGGCAAAACCAGTGGAAGCACCCGGTGTGTTTAAAGTACTGAACGATGAAACTGTTACATCTTCCTCCACCTTTTCTGTTACGCTGGACGATTACAAAATTGGTATACCGGGCCTGGTAAAAGACAAAATTTCCAAGACAGCAAAAATTACTGTGTATTGCAGTTATGCCATTTTAAAATAATTATTTAAAACAACTGACATGCGCCGTATTTTTTTATTTACCATTTTGCTAACCGCTACCGGTATGCTATATGCGCAGGGAGACCTGCTCTCGCTTGTTGACAAAAAAGATGAGAAGAAAAAAGAGTATATCACCAATGCCTTCAAATCAACCAGGGTTATCAATGGCCATTCTATGGAGTTTATAGGCAAAGGCGTGATGGATGTGCGGATACTGCACCGTTTTGGTCCCGTTAACAGCGGCTCTGTAAATCTTTTCGGGCTCGACCAGGCCAATATGCGTTTTGGCTTTGACTACGGTGTATTAAAAAGCCTGACGGTAGGATTTGGAAGGAGCAATGTGGGCAAAGAATGGGACGGGTTTATCAAATTCAGGCCCATTTGGCAGGCAGAAGGCGGCACCTGGCCCTGGCCGGTATCTATTGTAATGATCACCGGTGCTACCATTAGCAGTGTTCCCTGGGCAGACATTAACCGGAAAAATTTTTATACCAGCCGCATGGCTTATTACAATGAAATCATCATTGGCCGCAAATTCAGCGAGCGGTTTAGCCTGCAAGTGGCCCCATTGTTTGTGCACCGCAACCTGGTAGCGCTGGCTACCGACCACAATAATATCTATGCCGTGGGTATCGGGGCCAGGTATAAAATTTCAAGGCGTACTGCGTTTGTGGTGGACTACCATTACATCGCCAGCGGGCTCGATAAAACCGTTTACAAAGATCCTTTGTCGGTAGGCTTTGATATTGAAACCGGTGGCCACGTATTTCAGCTGCATTTTTCCAATGCAACGGGCATGAATGAAAAATCGTTTATCACCACCACCACCAATCAGTGGGGCAAGGGCGAAATTCGCTTTGGATTCAATTTATCGAGGGTGTTTACGGTTTCAAAGCCCCAGCAATAACAAAGCCATCTGCGCAATCCACTGGCTATTGCCTCAGCATGAAGCGCCGGCATAATACCGGGGCATAAACGGATAGCGAGGCAAAATGCTGTGCAAATGCAGCATGGCCAGCGCTTTGCCGCCTGGCCACAAAAAATAATCCGTACCCTATCTTCGCCCGGGTCAGCTGGCCCAAAGCGGTCATAAAATAGTACATTTTTCAATTTCAGATTTTGGCCCGATTTCTATATTTTTGCACCCCGTTTGAGATTTAAGCTCAAAACGGGGCGAGCTGGCTTGGCTGGTTAGTCCTTTGGAACCATCGCAGAAAGCAAAAGAGGCAAATTGACTTTCAAACTGATAGGCTAAATTTGTAAGAATCAAGACCTGCATCAATAAACCATGGCGCGGTAGCTCAGTTGGTTAGAGCACTGGATTCATAACCCAGAGGTCGGCGGATCGTTCCCGCTCTGCGCTACAAGGCCCCAATTTTTGGGGCTTTTTTTATGGAGAAAACGTTTGCATATTTAATATTGATGCCTATAAAAAGTACTACACGGATTATACTTTAAATCTTACAAATGACTTTCATTTTAAAAACGCAGCTTCCCGTTAAGAAGACCAATGCTTGTATAGTAGTTTGCCAAAAATATATTTACCGGTATGCCAGTTGATGAAATTGGATTGCATCCATACGGGCCGGTATTTTTTGTTGCGCAATAAGATTAAAGGCGGGCTTTTTTATTAGCTTTTCTTCGGCCACTTAAAATAGATTCGCCGCCGGCCAATTCCTTCAATACATTTTTATTGGCGTGGAAAAGAAGATTGTACTATAAAGAAAGATCGTTACTATTTTTTTTATTTGATAAATTGAAAACCCGCTAAATAAAAATTTTAAGCCTGCAATGCATCAATCTTTTAATGGGTATTCTTTGGCTGCGTCAAAAAGTACCAATACCCAATCCTGGCCATAAGAAGAAGTAGGCGGCGTAAATTTTTTGCTGCCTCTATTTTCGATGGCAGCAAGCGGCGTCGTTTTTCCATTCCGCGGATCGTACCAAAAGCCTTTTATTTGCTGCCCGCCGATTTTCTTCATGGCAACGGTAAATGCTTTTCCGGCACAACTGTACACAAACAAATAGTCTTTGCCACGGGTAGCCTGTATTCTTTCTGCGGGCGTTGCATTGTTTTCTGCAACAATGGATTGATCGGGCACCCTTTCTGTCATTGGAAAAGACGCCAGCAGGTTGCGCACAAATTTCATCTGGTTGGCAGCGGGCAATTCAAGTGCCTGTTGCCAGGTATAATGCGGACCGTTCACCGGTTCATGTTTGGATGAATTCATTTGCCAGATATCGTGGCAACCATAAGTATGACCAAATGCCCCTGCAAAAAGATCAAGCCAGGCCGATCTTCTTACATCAAACGCGTTGCTGGTGCCTAAATCTTTTACGTTAAAACATACCGGGTGATCTTCATAAATAGGTTCTGCATCCATCACCGGCTTCTGCACCGGCAAATTGTACACCGCCTGCATTTTATCATACACCGCTGCATCCCTGCAATGACCTGTCTGGAACATATGAAACGACAGCCACGCATCGTTTTGAAACCATTCTGCAGAGCCCAGCTGGTTTGGTTGCGGATGAAAACTGATGATGGCCCTGTTGTCTGTTTCTTTCATAATGGCATTGCCCATCGCACGCCATACGGACAAATCTTTTTCGCCGCGGGGTATGCGATCGCCACCCAAAACCCAGACAATGTTTTTCCTGTTCTTATACCGCTTTGCCAGCCACTGCGCATATAGGGCAGCGTTACTTTCATTAAATATTTCAGGGCCCATGCCCCAGCGGTCTTTAAAAACCTTATCGCCCCAGGTGGGCAGCATGGCGATGGTAAGATGATAAGATGCTGCCTTATCAATGATATAATCTACGTGTTCAAAATATTTTTCATTGGGCGTTGCCGGGTCGTCGTTTAGCAATGGCAGGTCTCCATTGGCATTGGGTGTATGCATGCCATCCATTTCGGCCAGCACCACCGCCTGTATTACGGTAAAACCCTGTTCGCTGCGCCGCTTCAGGTACATATCCGCTTCGCTCTTATCCAGGCGGTGAAAAAGTTCCCAGGCGGTATCGCCCAGCCAAAAAAATGGCTGCCCGTCTTTCAGCAAAAAGCGTTTATTGGTGCTGACGCTGAATTGAGCTTTGCAGCATATGACAATCATACTGCAAAACAATAAGCAGGTTATTTTTTCTACGAGCCTTTTCATACGAATACTTTTAGCAATTTAATTTTTTACCGCCTTAGCCTGTCATCTTTTGTTGCAGCAATAAAAACAGATTTATGGGTGGTTATAAAATGTTCTTTGCATTTCAATACAACCTGAGATGCTATCATCATTTCTCTGGCAGCATGATCTTTGCCAAACGGTGTTTCTTCTGCCATTGCTTGCGCAGCAGTACATGAGTAAGTATGTACAGAAAACTGTATCCGGCGCCTGCGTTTATTTTAAATACGTGTTGAAAAATTCAATGGTTCGTTGCCATGCAAGTTGGGCAGCTGCTTTATCGTAGCGGGGTGTGGTATCGTTGTGAAATCCATGGTTTACGCCCGGGTAAATATAAACCGTGTACACTTTGTTATTGGCTTTTAAAGCGGCTTCGTAGGCCGGCCAGCCTTCATTTACACGGGTATCGAGGGCTGCATAATGCAGTAGCAGCGGTGCTTTTATTGAAGGAACATCATCGCTGGTTGGCTGGCCGCCGTAAAATGGCACGGCTGCAGACAAATCAGGAATGCGTACCGCCATCATATTGACAATGCCGCCGCCAAAACAAAACCCAACCACGCCCACTTTGCCATTACAGTCTTTGTGCTTTTTCAGGTATTCGTATGCGGCTATAAAATCTTCCAGCATCTCATCCTTGTTTCGTTTGCTTTGCATTTCACGGCCTTTTTCGTCATCGCCAGGATAGCCACCGAGTGGTGTTAATGCATCGGGCGCAATAGAAATAAATCCTGCCAGTGCCGCCCTTCTTGCCACATCTTCAATGTGCGGATTCAGTCCGCGGTTTTCATGCACCACTACAATACCGCCCAGCGTCTTGGTTGTATTTGCGGGCATCGACAAAAGGGCTTTGATATTTCCACCGCCTTTGGGAGAATTGTAATTGATGTATTCAGATTTTATGCGCGGATCGTCTGCTCTTACCTGGATATTTCCGCCATAATCGGGCATTAAAAAACCCATAAGCGCCGTTACAGTAAGACCGCCAACAGCATAGGCAGATAATTTTTGCACAAATTCGCGCCTGTTTACCCGGTTGTGTGCATAGTCGTCATACAGATCAAACACTTCCTGTTTGATATCTTCTTTTTTGATATTGTCCATATGAATGTAGTATTGATGCCCTCTAAAGTTACAGCATTACGAAGGGAAAACAGTCAGCGCAAAAAAAGAGCGGGTAGTAGAAACCACCCGCGTATAACATGAGAAAACTTACATCACTGCCTTGATAATTTAACCCGGCCGGCAGCGCATAGTGAAACTCCGGGGTAAAAACTTACAAGCCGCGCAACAGTATCACACATAATTTTTTGATAAGTGCAGCGGGTATTTATAAATAATGTTCAATAAAATTTTATTAATATCATCGTTGCGGTAATTGTACCTGAATTCGGATTCTTTCACGTGCAGGTAGAGCGTGTTTTTGTTCATGCCCCTGAACTTTAGCAAACGGCTTCGGGTATTGCCCCAGAAAATGGTGATATCATCCTGGTAAGTTTTTCCGTTGCCGGCTGCAGCATCCATGCGGTATAAACGCCATTCATCAAAATCACCAATGGCGTGGTACCTGCCCAGTTCGCCCAAATGGCCACCATCCTGCCGGTGCAGCCAGCTCGCCTGCTGAAACTCGCGGATAGCGGGCTTATTAACAGCCGGCAACTCGTCTGTAAACACGTTTTCGTTTACAGTGTAAAATCCATAATATACATTATTGATTTCTGCTGCGGCGTCCTTTACAGCATGCAGCGGACGCGGCACCTGGGCAATTATTTTTTTATTGCTAAAGCCCTGGCTCTGCTCTTCGCAATGCCGTGCAATATGGTTACGTATCAATTTGAGGTAGTTATTGATAGTAACCCGACTAACGTTTGTTATCCCTGCAATCTGTGTTGCAGTTAAATCATCTGAAAAAAGCTGGATAATTTCGCGGCAGGTTTTTTCAGATAAATGTGATCTCTTAAGCATTTTATTTTTCATAGCAATCTGTTCTACGAATTGATTCGCAGTTAAATTGATATATTAACGCCGCAGAAAAAACATAAATCTACATATGCGGGTTAATTACCTGTTGAATGCGAACAACTAGATTAATTAAACACGTTAGAATCCATTTAAACCCATTCTGTATAAAAGACAAGAATGCAGGTAAAAATGTTACAACAGATTGACGAACGTATGGAATATGATTGTGAACGGCAGGCCTGTAAATACCAAGGTGAAGCGCTGTTGCGCATTATGTTATGCTATTAATTGTGCAGCAAGTTATCCAGTATGGCCATTACCTTGCCTGCATTGGGCAGCATTGCATTTTCAAGCGCAGTATTGAGGGGCACTGCGGGATTATTGAGAGCGCCCAGCACTTCAACTGCCTGGTCTAAATAATGGAAACACGCTTTTGAAATTCTTCCGGCAAGCGCTTCAGCAAAGGAATTGTATTGCTGTTCCTCAGTTAGCACCAGGCATTTTCCATGCTGGCAAACGGTGGCAAACACAAGCGCTTCATCCAGCGGAAACAGGGTGCGCAGGTCTACAATGGCCACCTGTCCGGGAAAAGCTTTTGCAGCGGCCTTTGCCCAGTAAACGCCCATACCATAAGTGATGATGCAGCACGATTCGCCATTGTTAACTCTTTCCGGGTCAGCGCTCAAAACGGTATTGGCTTTGCCCAGCGGCAAAATATAATCTGCAGCGGGTTCCGGAGTTTTGGCTTCGGCCGTACCGGGCACTTTGCCCCAGTAGAGCCCCTTGTGTTCCAGCATTACTACCGGGTTGGGATCATAATACGCGGCCTTCATCAAACCCTTCATATCGGCCGCATTGGAGGGATAAACTATTTTAATGCCCTTAATTGATAGCAATGTAGTTTCTATACTAGCACTGTGGTAAGGGCCTCCGCCGCCGTATGCACCCACAGGCACCCGTATCAGTGCCTGCACCGGAAACTTTCCGTTGCTGAGGTAACAAGACTTGGCCATTTCTGTTACCAGCTGATTAAACCCGGGGTAAATATAATCGGCAAATTGTACTTCCACAATGGGCCGGGCACCGGTAGCGCTCATACCCACTACGGAGCCGATGATATAAGCTTCCTGAATGGCCGTATTAAATACACGGTGATCGCCAAAACGTTCTGCCAGCGTAGCGGTCTCCCTGAAAACACCGCCCAGCCTTCTGCCGGTATCCTGTCCGTACAACAATGCTTCGGGATGGGCTTCCATAATTTCGCGGATGGCAAACAAGGCCGCATCCACCATCACAATGGGTTCGCCGCCCGGGTTCCGGGTGCCCTGTTCTTCCAGGATGGGTGTGGGCGCAAAAATAAAATCCTGCACCGTTGCAGGATCGGGGTCTTCTGCACTACAGGCAAGTTCAAAATCGGCGGCCACCGTTTCGGCTGCTTCCTTTTCTATTTGCAACAGCGCAGCGTCACTTATACCGGTACCGGATAAGCGCTTTTTTAATTTCGGACCCGGATCATCCTGTGCATGCAGCTGCAGGTCCTCAGGACTGCGGTAAAATTCTTTTCTTACACCGCTGGTATGGTGGCCCAGCAGACAAACTTTTGCCTGCACCAGGGCGGGGCTGCCTGTTTCCCTTGTGTACGCTATAATTTCTTTCAGTTGCGCATAGCTTTCTTCAAAATCAGTACCGTTGATGCGTATGCGCTTTATACCCGGGAAGCCGGCTGCATAGTCATATGCATCCATGGCCCTGGTTTCTGCAGCGGTAGCGCTGATGCCCCAGTGATTGTCCTGTACAAGGTAGATGACGGGCAGTTTCTTTAAAACGGCAAACTGGAATGCCTCACTTACTTCACCTTCTGTAACACTGGCATCGCCCAGCGAACAAACCACCACCGGCGATTCTCCCTGTGCGCCGTATTGTAAAAGTGGCGATTGAATGCTTTTCAGGTATTGAATTCCCTGCGCAATGCCGGTGGCGGGTATTACCTGCATACCGGTGGCACTGCTCTGGTGTATCATACCGGGCTTATCTTTTTTATTGTTGTTGGGATGGCTGTAATAGGAACGTCCGCCGCTGAACGGATCATTTTTTTTTGCCAGCAGTTGCAGCATCAGTTGGTAAGGCCGGTAGCCCATGCCCAGCAACATGCTTTCATCGCGGTAATAAGGGCTTACAAAATCGGTGGGCAATAACTGAAAGGCAAGGGCCAGCTGAACAGCCTCGTGCCCGCGTGAAGTGGAATGTACATATTTGCAAACGGGGCGATTGGCTTCGTAAGTTTCCGCCATTGCTTTTGCCATGCACATAAGGCGGTATGCTTTCAATAATATGCTGTTGTCTGTGGCAGGCATGCTTAACAAAGGTAAATGGTTTGAGGTATAAGGCTCATTCTTTACCAGACCTTATGCCCTGTCGTTTTCTTCCATAAAAAAACCACCACGCAATGGTGATGGTAACGGTCTTTTATAAAAACTATTTTTATTTTACTTCAACAGTAAACAAGGTCTCTTCGCCAATAAATCCTTCCAGCTCATCTCCCACCACACACTCGCCAACGCCGGCCGGAGTACCTGTAAAAATCAAATCGCCAATGTTAACAGAAAAGTAGTTGGAGATATACGCTACAATCTTATCAAAATTATTGATCATGAGGTTGGCGTTGCTCTGTTGCACCAGCTCCTTGTTTTTATACAATCCAAAAGGAATGTCTTTTTTATTTTTTACTTCTGTAAAGGGAATCCATTTTCCAATAACGGCGGAGTTGTCCCAGCTTTTGGCTTTCTCCCATGGCAAGCCTTTTTTCTTTAATTCGTTTTGAATATCCCTGGCGGTGAAATCGATGCCGGCAGTTATCGCATCATAGTATTTGCTGGCAAAACGATCCTGGATGTACTTTCCATTTTTTGAAATACGCAATACAAGTTCACATTCGTAATGAAGTTCATTGGTAAATTCGGGGTAATAAAACGGGGTATGCGCCTGAAGCAATGCGCTTTTAGGCTTCATAAAAATGACGGGCTCATCCGGAACTTCATTTCCCAGTTCCTGGGCATGAGCTACATAGTTACGGCCTACACAGAATATTTTCATATTCAATAAAAGGATTTGGTTGTTTAAACAATCAAGTTAGGAAACGGCTTTACGAGGTATATTGAATATCAAAAACACGCTGCTATAAATCAGTGCTTCTGCGAAAATAACGATTCAAATGAATAATTCATAAAGTAACAGATAATTTGTTGAACTGATTCATGGCAGCGTCAATTCCCTGTAAAATATAGGTTTCAATCAATTCGGTGCACAACATCGCTTTTTTCTGAACCAGCGGAAGCTCTCCGGCGCTCCATTTACCCAACACATATTCTACCTGCCGGCCCTTCGGGTAATCATTGCCCACGCCAAAACGCAGCCGGGGATAAGCATCTGTGAGCAGGTATTCTTCAATGCTTTTTAAACCATTGTGCCCACCACTGCTTCCGGATATTCGCAGGCGGAGCTTATCCAGTGGCAATGCTACTTCATCTACAACGACAAGTATATTACTGTTTTCTATATGTTCTTTATCCTTCCAGTATTTCACGGCCTTTCCACTCAGATTCATATAAGTAGAAGGTTTAATACAAAAAACAGCCCTTCCTTTTATCTTACAGATTGCAACATCCGCCAAACGGTCTGTTTGAAAAGATATTGCCTGCTTGTGGGCAAATGCATCCAATACATCAAAGCCAATGTTGTGCCTTGTATGTGCATACTCCAAACCAATATTACCCAATCCCACTAGCAGGTATTTATTCATTGCAGCGAAAATAAAAAAAGTCCCGCCAAAGGGGCAGGACTTCTGTAAAATTATGTTTTGCGTTTTACTTATTTTCCTTTTGCAGGGGCCGCTTTTGCAGCAGCAGCGGCAGGTGCAGCTTTGGCAGCAGCAGGTGCAGCAGCGCCACCAGCAGGTGTAGCAGCTTCTTCCTGTTTCAACTGGCGGGTTAATACCACGGATGCCAGCGGAATACGGGGAGAGTTCAGGATTTCGTAATTGGCCATTTTCACATCTTCCACACGGATATTGCCGTTCAGTTCAAGATTGGTTAAATCAACCTCGATGTTTTCCTGCAGGTATTTTGGCAATGTTTTTACTTTCAGTGATTTCATTTTCACTATCAGTTTACCGCCGTCTTTAACACCTTTTGCAGTACCCAAAAACTTTACCGGGATGGTAGCGATGGCTTTCTTATCGTCTACCAGCTCCATCAGGTCCACATGTATCAAAGCGTCGTTCACTTTGTCGAACTGCAAATCTTTCAAAATAGTTTTGTAAGATTTTCCGCCCACTTTAACTTCTGCCAGCTGAAATGCGCTGGTGTACACGAGTGTTTTAAAAGCAGTAGCAGGAGCGTAAAAACTAACTTCCTCTTTGCCGCCATAAATTACACCGGGCACCATAGACTGAGAGCGAAGTTGCTGGGTGGCTTTCTTCCCAGTTTCGGTCCTCAGCTGTCCTTCGATTGTAATTGATTTCATTGTTATATTGTTTTTTTGTTTACTTGTTTTGCAGGATAACCCTGTTTTGTTTCAGTTTATTTATCACGCATCTGCGAATGGATGAACAAACTGGTGATACTTTTATTTTCGTACGCATTGCGGATGGCTACGGCAAACAATTGTGCAACGCTCAGTACTTTTATTTTGCCGCCCGTTTGTTTCAGCGGTATCGTATCGCAAACCACCAGTTCTTCCAGCACACTGTTTTCGATATTGGCGTATGCATTGCCGCTTAAAACCGGGTGTGTACACAATGCTCTTACACTTCTTGCACCTTTTTCCTTTAACAAACCTGCCGCTTTTGCCAGGGTTCCGCCGGTATCACAGATATCATCTATCAGCACCACGTCTCTCCCTTCCACTTCACCAATAACCACCATGCTGGCTATCTCATTGGCACGTTTGCGGTGCTTATCGCAAATCACCATTTCTGCATTAAAATAACTGGCAATCTCACGGATGCGGTTGGCACTTCCCACATCGGGGGCCGCAAAAGTAAGGTTTTCCAGCTTCAAATTCTCTATGTAGGGGATAAAAATTGCGGAACTGTCCAGGTGGTCTACTGGTATATCAAAATAGCCCTGAATCTGGGGTGCATGCAGGTCCATGGTAATCACCCTGTCGGCGCCTGCTGCCACAATCATGTTGGCAATCAGCTTAGAGCCAATGGCCACACGGGGTTTGTCCTTTCTGTCCTGGCGTGCGTAGCCGTAATACGGTATTACTGCCACCACTTTATAGGCCGATGCCCTGCGAACGGCATCAATCATCAGCAACAGTTCAAGGATATTATCGGAGGGAGAAAAAGTACTTTGCACAAGGAAAACCATGTCTCCACGTATACTTTCCTGGAAAACAGGTTGAAATTCGCCGTCGCTGAATTTTTGGGTAATACATTTACCCAAAGAAGTGCCATACTGCTGCGCTATTTTTTCTGCCAGATACTGAGATCCGGTACCAGAAAACATCTTTACCGAACTATGCATAAGTGGTGCTTTGGTGCGGCGAAGATAAAGCTTCAAAAGAGAAATAAAAACCTGTAAAAGGGTTTTAAGTCCTTAATTTGCCGCTCCAACCAGCATAAACTTTCTACATAGCCCCGGTTTATTTTCCAACAGACGCAAACATAGATTTGTCGGCAGCTGTACTCACCTGGCTGATGCCCTGAGTAGCATTACCCTTTTTGGGGTTAAAAGCGTAAAAAACGGCTGAACAGATAAAAATGGAAAAGAAAAGTGAAACGGCATAGATGCCAATACAGAAAAACAGGGATTGCAGCCCGCCAAGGTTGTTGAAAGTAGAGGTACGTTTCATAAAATCGGATTTTAAGTTTTCAAAAGGTATTGGATACGAAACAACAAACGTGGAAAGTGGCCGGATATTGTGCCCCATTCCTGAAAAATAACTGCCATAAAATTATCATTAAACCGCCTCATATGCAAGCGCATAAGTACTCAATTAAAGACTGGGCCAAAGACGACAGACCCCGTGAGAAATTACTAAGTAAATCCCCCAATGCGTTGAGCGACTCTGAGCTGCTGGCCATCCTAATCAACAATGGTAACCGGGAAAAAACAGCAGTAGAACTGGCCAAAGAAGTGCTTTTGCTGGGCAAAAACAACCTGAACGAGCTGGGGCGGCTATCCATCAAAGACCTGATGGCCATAAAAGGTATTGGCGAGGCAAAAGCCATTGCTATTACCGCTGCACTGGAACTGGGCCGCAGACGCCAGGCCGCCGCTTTCCTGGAAAAACCCCGTATTACCGACAGCAACGATATGGCCCGCTACCTGCAAACGGTATTGTCTGACTATGCCCACGAAGTCTTTGCTGTAATCTTTCTGAACCGGGCCAATAAAATCAACCATTTTGAAATTATAAGTCAGGGTGGCATTACCGGTACCGTAGCCGACCCCCGCATCATCCTGAAAAAAGCCCTGCAGGAAGAAGCGGTTAGCATTGTACTGTGTCACAATCATCCCTCCGGCAGCCTTCGCCCCAGCCGGGCCGATGAAGCACTTACCTATAAAATAAAAGAAGCCGCCCAATTTTTCGACATCAAAGTACTGGACCATATCATTGTAAGCAACGAAGGGTATTACAGTTTTGCAGATGAAGGCATACTTTAACCATTGCTTACTGTTCATAGTTCGAAGTTTTGCTGTTAGAAGAACCGGATTGAACATGATAATCTTCTGTTGCATTCCCTCAAACCTTATTCTCAATACGTTTGTATGGCTACTATTGATAATTTTAAGGACCTAAAAGCCTGTCAAAAAGCAAGCGTACTTTGCCAGGAAGTTTATGAATTGATCCAGAAAGAAAAATTCTGCAGGGAATATAAATTGAACGATCAAATTAATGGATCTTCCGGCTCGGTTGTGGATAATATTGCCGAAAGTTTTTGAAGACAGCGGAACAATGAGTTCATCAATTTTCTACCCACCTCAAATGGGTCAATGCCTGAAATAAAGCCTCCACTATACAGAGCCTTTGACAGAGATTATATACCGCAAAGCAAAATTGAGGAACTGAAAAAAATAATTGAGGAAATCGTAAAATTGATTGCCCCACTTATCACCAATCCTGGCAAAAATGATTTCAGCGGGCATAAATTTCACGCAAGAGAAAAATAATTCAAGAAAGTTATGGTGTTCAATAGTTCATAGCGCCTTTATGCCGAGAACGATTGTCTGCTTAAAATAAGTAAATAGAAACCTGCTAGAAGCCTGCGTATTTTTGAATACAGCAACTTTCTGCTACCCGGCAATGATTTTTTTTAAGCTTGTGCTGTTGGGCCGCCAAAATTCAAAGGAAATTCTACTGTTTCAGAGTCTTTGATTTTTCCATGGGCTTCTTCAAAACGCTGAATATTGTCGTCCAGCGCCTTTAAAAACCGTTTGGCATGCTGTGGGGTCAATATGATGCGGCTTTTCACCTTGCTTTTGGGAGTGCCGGGCATCACATTTACAAAGTCTACAATAAACTCTGCATGAGAATGGGTAATAATAACCAGGTTGGAATAAGTGCCTTCCGATACTTCTTCAGATATTTCTATATTAAGTTGCTGGTTGTTAGGTTGCTGATCCGCCATCGTAATTTTTATTTTGGTGAAGGTAGAGAAAAAGCCGCTAGCTGAAACAGATCGGGGGTTTAGCAAATAGTAGTTCTTTTTTTATATTTCAGATACAGCAGCAAGTCAATATATGCTAACGAATTTTCCGGAGAAATAACTATGAACTATTCAACTTTGAACTTTCCTCAACTAGAAACCAATAAAACTATTCCACATCAACTTGCTTTTTAATAACTGATCCCTCACTTGCTTCCATCAAAAACTTTCGTTCGTTGATCATATAGCCATTGCCCTTTTCACAAAAATGTACAATGATGTTTTCTACACTAACGGGATTGCCTTCGGGGATGTCTGCAATATTGGAATGGCGGATTTCGTGACCATCGATGATAATGACCAGCCCGCTGCCAATGGCTTCCATTTTATTGCCTTCGGTGACCAGCATGCCCGTATCTTCTCCCAAACCAATGCCGATGGCAGAGGGATTGCTGGCCACGGCCTGCGACAAACGGCCAAACCGTCCCCGCTTTTCAAAATGACTGTCGATAATAACCGTATCGATAAACCCCAGCCCAGTCGTAATTTTTACTTCCCCCTTCAAGTGTGCACGCGTGGCATTCCCTTCATATATCATGGTATTGCTCATGGCCATGGCGCCGGCACTGGTACCCGCAATGATAAAATTTTCGTTCTGGTAACGTTCATGCAATGTTTTTAAGAACCGGGTACCCCCAAAAATGGCGCTCAGCCGCATCTGGTTGCCGCCGCTAAACATAACGCATTCGCAGGTAGCAATCCGTTCAATGTACGCAGGCTTCAACGCATCTTCGCGGTTGCGGATGTTTAGTACGCCAATATTGGTGCAGCCAATTTTTCCAAATGCATTCAGGTAGTTGTTGGCCACTTCCTGAGGTATGGTAGAGGCCGTGGTAATCACTTCGATACGGGCAGCCGGCCCACCCGCTTCCTGCATAATGCGCCGGAGAATGCCCAGTTCAAAAAAGTTGAGGTTGTTTCGGTAAATATCGCCGGTTTCCAAATCGGTGCCCTTGTCTTCTGCACCACCTATTGCTATTAATTTCCCTTTCGGTATTGACATATTTTACTTTCAAATTAACCACAAAGCCCAGCGGCACAATGGTTTCACAAATAAATTTTATACAAACATCATTTCACCGGAGCAACAAAGCCGAAAAATGAAAAAACCATGCCTTTGCGCCTCCGTTGTTCAGGATGCCCAAAAATAACGGAAATACAATAAAGGAATTGTGCGAAATGTGAAATATGAAAAAATCAAAATGAAAGTGTTGCCGCATAGTCCGCGGAACCGTCCCTTTGTATAATCACCTGCCTGCCGGTTGCAGAAAAAAAATGCCATTAAAGGTTGATCACAAATAATCCACAACAAAGCAGCCTGTTCTAAAATGGTTATTGCCATCCATACCGGAACCTGTAAATTGCCAGTTCAAATTAATTAAGTACGCAGCTAAAATTTAAAGTATGATTAAGTTACAAGTTATCGGCAACCTTGGTAAGGATTGCGTTACCAACACAGTAAATGGTAAAAGCGTGATCAATTTTAACGTGGCACACACGGAAAAATTCCGTGATGCACAAGGAAACCAGAAAGACAAAACCATTTGGGTAGAATGCGCCTATTGGACTGACAAAACCGCCATTGCCCCCTACCTGCGCAAAGGCACACAGGTTTATGTAGACGGATCGCCTGAAGTAAGAACCTATCCAAAAAGCGATGGTACAACCGCTGCTTCATTAACCCTGCGCGTTTCCAGTGTGCAATTACTGGGCAACCGCAGCGACAATACATCGTCTCCGCAGGCTGGTTACGTGGCGCCTTCTGCCGCCCCCATCAGCAACAGCGCAGCACATAGCCAGGTTTCTGAACCCATCGATGATTTGCCATTCTAAAAATGTTTGCAATACCACTAAAAAGCCCCTTCAGCTGATGGGGCTTTTTTAATGTAAAATTGAGTACCCCTTACCAATGAGCTTTGATGATAATTTCCTATATTCATATTGATCAACATATTTCTCATTGGTTACATTCACCACATTCATACCATGTCAAAACATCTTTCATCTTCGCGCCGGAAATTTTTACAGCAATTGGGCAGTACCACTTTATTGCTGGGCGCCGGTTCACTCGGCAAAATTTCTGCTGAAGAAAAAATGGAAGAACGTGTACTGCAGTACAGCAAACC
>Ga0075026_100000167_pt1 | contig 24155 bp, 27 predicted proteins | sample Str012_2_FD_71392 | JGI IMG/M metagenome (GOLD analysis project Ga0075026, IMG submission 71392) | Freshwater sediment microbial communities in response to fracking from Pennsylvania, USA - Straight Creek_MetaG_SC_2012 | ecosystem: Environmental > Aquatic > Freshwater > Creek > Sediment... | reverse complement strand
TCTTGTTGGGGCCGAAGACGAGCAACGCGATCACGAGGACCACGAGGATCTCGGCCGGGCCGAGCGAGGGCATCAGGCTTCCTTTCCGCCGGGCTGACCCGACGACAGCCTAACCCCGCTCGCGGCTAATTCTGAGACGGTTGGTCGCTCGGCTGGGTCGCGACGGGTGCGACCGGGCGCGACCCCGGCTGGTCGAGGTGGCGGCGGGTCGACCGGGTGTCGGCGTCGACGCCTGCGACCTGGCGGGAGATGGCAGCGCGGAACTCGGTGAACTCCCGCACCGACGGCTCGACGTCGTCGTGGTGGCGACGGGACGCGACCGCGGCGGCTGCCGCTCCGGCTCCCAGCACCACCACCACCACCCACACGGCCATCATCAGTGGAGTTTACTCCGGTGCCGTACTGCGCACCAAGGCCACCAGCTGTTGGAACCAGCTGTCGTCCTCGAGCAGCACGTGGAGGTCGAGCAGATCGTCGGGGGTGAGCACCGGTCCGGCCCGGCGTTCGTTGAGTTCGGCCGGCCAGCTCCAGCGCTCGTGGGGCGCACCGGCCGACACGAGCAGATCAACAATGCGGGGGCTGGCCTCCCGCTGCACGGTCTGCTCGCAACCGGGGCACCGGAACCGGTAGGCGCTCGGCACGTCGTCGTTGCTGCACACCCGAACGGTGAGGTCGCCGATCTGGAGTTGCACGTCCCCGCACGCCGGGCACTGGGCTCGCACAGTCGTCATACGGGCCCACCTCCCAGGATCTCGTGGCCCACTTGCCAGCAGCCATCGGCACCGCGGCCACGGCACTTGAGAATCGGCGGCCGGCATGCGACGTGGGTAACAATCGCTCCGTGAACGGTCCGATCACTTTTGCCCACCGGGGTGCGAGCGCTGATGCCCCGGAGAACACGCTCGCGGCATTCGGCGTCGCCCTCGAGCTCGGCGCCCGCGGCCTGGAGTCGGATGCCCGGCTGGCCGCCGACGGCGAAGTCGTCCTCGTGCACGGTTCCGTGGCCCGCCAGGGCTGGCGGCGGCGGCGGGTGGCGCAGACGACGTCGAGCGAGCTCGCCGCCCTCGACGTCCCTCGCCTCCGCGATCTCTACGCGTCCCTCGGCGCCGACTACGAACTTTCCCTCGACGTCTACGACCCGGCCGCGGGCGGCGCGCTGATCGAGGTGGCTGCCGACGTGGGAGCCCTCGATCGCTTGTGGCTGTGCTCGTCACGGCTCGCGGTGCTCGCCGACCTCGGCGCGCGGGCACCGAGCGCGCATCTGGTGCACTCGGTGCGGCGCCGCGCCATCGATGTGCCACTCGAACGCCACGCCGCGCTTCTGGCCGAAGCGGGAATTGCTGCGGTCAACATGCATCGCTCCGACTGGACGGCCGGGCTCGTCGGTCTGTTCCACCGCTTCGGGCTGCTTGCGTTCGGCTGGGATGCCCAGGAGGTCCGTCACCTGCGCGACCTGCTCGCGATGCGGATCGACGCGGTCTACTCCGACCACGTCGCGCGCATGGTCGCGACCGTCGGCGAGTGGAACGTGTGAGTGCCGGTTCTTTGAGCGCCGGTCAGAGCAGGCCGAGGCGATTGAACGGCCAGATGCGCACGAACACCCGGCCCACGATGCTCGACTCCTTGATGGGCCCGTTGGCGCGGGCGTCCTGGGAGTTGGTGCGGTTGTCGCCCATCACGAACACCTTGCCCGCGGGGACCTTGCACCCGCCCACGGGACTGCCCTTCGGGCCGACGTCGTCGCAGACCAGCACCTTCTTGCCCGAGGTGCTGTTGATGTAGGGCAGCGTCGTGGGGATGGTCGTGACCACACCCTTGGGCAGGTAGCTCTCGTCGAGGAGCTTGTCGTCGATGCACACCCGGTTGGTCTCGCACTGGGTGATGGTCTCCCCCGGTAGCGCGATGACGCGCTTCACGAGGTCGTCGATCCCCGCGCGGTGCCATTGGGCGTTGGGTTCGGCGGCGAACACCACGATGTCGCCGCGGTGGAGATCGTGCAGGTCGTAGCTCAACTTGTTGACGAGGACCCGATCGCCGATCATCAGCGTGGGTTCCATCGATGCCGACGGGATGTAGAAGGCCTGGAACAGGAACGTCTTGATCACGATCGCGATGACGATCGCGGCCACGATCAGGACACTCCACTCGACCAGTGCCCGCTTCGATGCCCGTTTGCGGCCCCCCGCAGGAGTGCCGTCGGCCGGCGCGGGGCCCGGTGCGGCACCGCCGGGACCGGAGCCGTTCCCGCCGCCGCTTCCGTTGCCTGAGGGTGGGGGCGAGTCGCCCGACGGGGTTTCGACGGCGATGGGGGCTTCGACGTCGTCGCTCACCGAGGGTGCTCCACCGCCCCATTCTCGCAGATCCGAACCGTAGAACCCGAGCGGGGACTCGGGTGGCGCTCAGCATTCAGTCGTAGCGACGCCGGATGCGGGCCGCGGCATCGCTCCCGAGGGTGGACAGCTCAGGCGGTGCGACGACCCGAGCCTCGGGACCAAGCGCGAGGAGCAGGCGTTCGAGCCATGCCGGTTCCGAGATCGCCAGCGCGACGTCCCAGCTGCCGTCTCGGTGCCTCGTCGCAGCCTCGTGCGGGTGGCTCTCGACGACCCACTCCGCCGACGGTGCCAGGTGGAGCGTCACCCGTGGATCCTCGGGTCGGGGCCGGTAGACGAGGTCGCGAGTTTCGTCGTCGCTGCGCGTCGTCGGATCGAAGCGCTCGCCGGTCGGTCGTACGGCAAGGACGCGGTCGATCCGGAACAGACGCTCGGCGTCGGCGCGGTGGCACCACGCCGCGAGGTACCAGGTACCGAAGGCGTGGAAGACGCGCCAAGGATCGACGACGCGCGTCGTCATCTGGTCGCGGGCGAACGAGTAGTAGTCGATCTCGACGCGTTCGTCGACCGCGGCCGCGGCTTGGAGCCGCTCCAGGTGATCGCTCACTCCCACGTCGACCGCCAGCCTCCCGCGCGCGCCGAGCGCATCGTCGAGCTTGGCCAACGCCGAGGCGAGTGGTCCTTCGGCGTCGGATCCCGGTACCCCGAGGAGTGCGCGTCCGGCGACGAGCAACGCCAGGCCCTCCGCCGGTGTGAGTCGCAGGGGCCGCTCGAAGTACTCGGCGAGGCGAATCTCGACCTCGCCGTCGATCACCGACACGTCGATCAACCGATCGGCGGTGTAGGGCGGGAGTCCGCACATCGGGAGCAGCTCGAGGTCGCGTTCGAGCTCACGTTCCGACACCTCGAATCGCGCCGCGAGCTCGGTGATGGTGACGCCGGGATGGGCCAGGATCCAGGGCACGAGCGCGAGCACGCGCTGCAGTCGTGGTGCAACCTGCGGGCGACTCACGTCGCGTCGCTCACGGCTGGTCCCGCGACGGTGTCGAGCCACGCGACCATGTCGGCGCGCAGTTCGGGCGGCGAGAGCACCTCGGCGTGGTCGAGGAGGTCGACGACCCAGCTGCGGAACGCGCCGCGGTTCACGACCGGAAGCGCCACGACGACGGCACCGTCACCGCGCCGTTCAACCACCGATTCGGCGCCGAGCTGGTCGACCACCCATCCCGCGCGCGGCGCGTCGACGAGCACGTGCGCGTCGATCGGCTGATCCTCGCCGTAGGTCATGGGGTCGGCGCGCACGTAGTCGGCCGGATCGATGCCCGCGGGCGGCGTGAACGCGCCGTCGGGCCCGACCTGCGGCGCGCCCTCGATGCGGTCGATCCGGAACGCCCGGGGCGCGTCGCGGTCGCGGTCGTGGCCGACCACGTACCAGTGGCCGAAACGCAGCACCACACCGTACGGATCGAGATGCCGCGGCGCCCCGCGATGGGAGAAAGTGACGGTGGCGTGGCGGCCCACCGCGTCGAACAACGCCGCCAGCCCGGGCGTGACCCCGAGCTCGGCGACGGCGGTATCAGCACCCGCGCCGGCCAGGCCACCCAGCTTGGCCAGGCCCTCGCGACCGGCGTCGCCCTCGAGTCGCACCGCGGTGACGGCCACGTGCAGCGCGGCGAGCTCGGCTTCGGTGAGGGCCAGTTCGGGCAGGTAGTAGTCGTCGGGATGGATTCGGTACGCCTGTTCGGCGCCGAAGCCATCGACGGTCTCGATGCGGATCGGAATGCCGAGCTCGCGCAGGGTCTCCTTGTCGCGTTCGAACTGCCGACGGCGCGCGCTCTTCTCCTCCGGGTAGCGCGGCTCGACGCGCTCGGACAGCTCGTCGAGCGTGAGCGGCCGCCGCGTGTCGAGCAGTGTGGCGGTCAGATTGACGAGACGTTCGAGCCGATCAGCCACCCGACTCCTCCGCCGCGCCGTGCTCCGCGAGGTGACGCGCGGCGAGCGCACCCGCGGCCGCGCCCGCTTGGAAGAGCGCAGGGTCGTCGACCGCGGGTCGGTCCATCGACACGACGTCGAGGCAGTGGCGGTCGAACAGCTCGAGCGCGTCGGGGCCGTCGACGGTGACGAGCTCGTGGCGTCGCGCGAGCCCGGCGGCCTCGAGGTCGGCGTGCACGCGGGCGGCCTGCTCGGGCGGCAACACGGGTACGGCGACGAGCGCCCGCTCGCGCGCCGCGACCCGTAGTGCCGTCGCGCTGTGGTGCGAGAGGCCGACGTGACGGTCGCGACCGTCGGCGAATGAAACGCGTAAGCACGCGATGGCGACCCCCCCGAGCGCGTGGGCCGCGTCGAGGACGGGCCCGACCTCCATGCCGCTGAACCCGAGCCGGGTGTTGGTGCCGACGATGCCCGGTCCCATCACGACGACGGCCGCGTCGGCGTGCGCCACGTGTCGCGCCACCGCGAGCGCGGAGAACACCGACACCGCCTCGTAGTCACCGCCGAACGCGTGTCCACACGTGATGGTGGCGTCGATCAGTCCCTTCGCCCGGAGCGACGCGACGAGGTCGGACAACGCGAGGGCGAGCCCCGCGCCGTCGGTCATCACGTACGCCAGCGACGCGCCCGGCGCCCGCTCCTTGAACGCCGCGGCCACCGCCGGGAGCTGGCTGTGGAGCGCGGCGACGACGACCGGCATCCCGTTGATCGATTCCACTTCCGCCAGGGCGTCGAGGTGCTCCTCGCTGCTGCCGACGTCGACCTGGAGGCTCGTGTAGCGGCCCTTCATGATGTGGCCGGGACCGGGTTCGCTCCAGCCGTCGCGCTCGAGGTTCCAGTGGACGACGTGCCAGCCACCCGTGCCGAGCCCGAGTTCGACGGCGGTGGTGTTGACGACCACGCGATCGCCGAGTGCGACCGGTCCGGTCAGTTGCGTGAGCGCGTACGCCCGTTCGGCCCCCGATCCGAGATCGACCTCGACCCGCTGCAATCCCGGCCGCGCGTCGAGCAGCGTCACCACTTCCCCGCTTCGGTACGCCGGCATCGCGCCAGACTACGGGGCTACAGGCTCGCAATCAGGCGCTCGACCCGGTCGTCGCGCGACTTGAACGGGTCTTTGCACAACACGGTGCGCTGGGCCTGGTCGTTGAGCTTGAGGTGCACCCAGTCGACGGTGTAGTCGCGCTTGCGTTCCTTGGCCCGCTTGATGAACGCGCCGCGCAGCCGGGCGCGCGTGGTCTGCGGCGGTGTGGTGGTGGCTTCCTCGATGGCGGCGTCGGTGGCCGTGCGTTCCACCGCGCCGCGCCGTTCGAGGAGGTAATAGAGCGAACGCGCGCGGGTGACGTCGTGGTAGGCGAGGTCGAGAAGCGCGACTCGCGGGTTGGTGAGCTGGAGATCATGACGCTCGCGGTACGCCTCGATCATGTGGTACTTGATGACCCAGTCGATCTCGGTCGAGAGCTTGAGCGGGTCGTTTTCGAGGTGGGTCATCACGTGCTCCCACATGCTGAGCGCCTGCTCCTCGAGCGGTGAGAGCCCGTGGCGCTTGGCGAACTGCAGCGCGCGCTGCAGGTACTCGGCCTGCACCTCGACCGCCGAGAGCTCGCGACCGTTGGCGAGGCGGACGCGCCGGCGACACGTGATGTCGTGACTGATCTCGCGGATGGCGCGGATGGGGTTCTCGAGCGTGAGGTCGCGCCACGGGCGAGAGTCTTCCTCGAGCATGCGCAGCACGATCGACGTCGTCCCCACCTTGAGGAACGTCGTGTACTCGCTCATGTTGGAGTCGCCCACGATCACGTGGAGGCGGCGGAACCGCTCGGCGTCGGCGTGCGGTTCGTCGCGGGTGTTGATGATCGGACGCGAGCGCGTGGTCGCACTGGACACGCCCTCCCAGATGTGCTCGGCCCGTTGGCTCACGCAGTACATCGCGCCCCGGGCCGTCTGCAGCACCTTGCCCGCACCCGCGTAGACCTGCCGGGTGACGAGGAACGGGATGAGCACGTCGGTGAACTTGGTGAAGTCGCCGTCGCGCTCCACGAGATAGTTCTCGTGGCAGCCGTAGGAGTTGCCGGCGGAGTCGGTGTTGTTCTTGAACAGGTAGACCTCGCCCCGGATGCCCTCCTCGCGGAGGCGTTGCTCGGCGCTGCGCACGAGGCCTTCCAGGATCCGCTCCCCGGCCTTGTCGTGCACCACGAGATCGGCGATCGAGTCGCACTCGGGGGTGGCGTACTCGGGGTGGCTGCCGACGTCGAGGTAGAGGCGGGCGCCGTTCTCGAGGAACACGTTGCTGGACCGGCCCCAGCTCACCACCCGGCGGAACAGGTAGCGGGCGACTTCGTCGGGGCTGAGACGGCGTTGGCCTCGGAGCGTGCACGTGACGCCGTACTCGTTTTCGAGCCCGAAGATGCGACGCTCCACCGCCGCGAGGCTAGTGCCGGGCCGGGTGCAGATCGTGCCGCTCCGTGGTTGGCGCTGGTCGTAGCATTCGTCCATGGATGGCCGGGTCCGCATGGAACCGCTCACGTCGGTCTCGGGTGCGTTCCGGGCCCAGGTGCTCGCGGCCCGACTGGTTTCGGAAGGCATCGACGCCCAGCTGCGCGGCGCGCTCGACAACCCCTACGGCTTCACCGTCGGCGACATGGCGCGCGTCGACGTGTACGTGCCCGAGGACCAGCTCGCCGACGCCCGCTACGTGCTCCTGGCCGATGAGGTCGACGCAACCCTCACCGCGCCGACCGACTGGTGGGATGCCGGCACCGACCGCGCCACAGGCCGTCGCCGTTGGCTGTGGTGGGTGGCCGCGGTGTTGCTCGCTGTCGCACTCGCGGGACCGATCGTCGGCCTGGTGCGCCACTGGTAGCTCAGGTCGCGCCGGTTCAGGTCGCGGCGAGGATCTCCACCAACTCGTCGCCCTTGATCCGGCGGAACGCGCGTCGCGGCTTGGCGCGGTCGAGGATCCCGACCTCCAGCTGGTCGGCAGTGAGCACGGTGTCGGGGCCGGCGAGTACCGCGGCGCCCAGGCGGATCGCCGCGCCGGAATCGAGGTCGGTGGAGAAGCGGGACTCGAGCGATTGCGCGATCACCTCGGCTTGGCCGCCGAGCACCGCGCTGCCCTCTTCGTCCATCACGGTGCCGTCGTAGAGGATGTGGTAGAGCTCGTCGCCCTCGACCGACTCCGCCACTTGCGCGACGAGGATCTCGACCTCGTACGGCTTCATCTCGTGGGTGAACACCTGGCCGAGCGTCTGGCCGTAGGCGTTGGCGAGGGCGCGGGCGTTCACGTCTTCGCGTGCGAAGGAGTAGCCCTTGAGGTCGGCTTGGCGCACGCCGGCGACGCGCAGCATCTCGAACTCGTTGTACTTGCCGACGCCCGCGAACGCGATGTGGTCGTAGATCTCGGAGATCTTGTAGAGGGTGCGGAACGCGTTCTCGGCGACGAGCACGATGCCGTCGACGACGCTGAACGCGACCAGGCTGCGACCGCGGGCGATGCCCTTCCGCGCGTAATCGGCGCGGTCCTTCATCATCTGTTCCGGCGGGACGTAGAACGGCATGCTCACAAGCCGCTCCCTTCTTCACGGCCGCCGTACAGGGCTTCGGCGCGGGTGGCCACTTCGTCGTCGGCGAGCGGTGTGAAACCGTCGGCGCCGATCACTGCGACGGTCGGGAAGATGCGCCGGATGAGGTCGGGCCCGCCGGTGGCGGTGTCTTCGTCGGCCGCGGCGAACAACGACCGCAGCGCGAGGTCGACGGCGTCGCCGCGCGCCATGCCGTCTTGCCACGCCGCCTTGATCCAGTTGCGGGCGTGCACCCCGCCCGAACCGTTGGTCTGGTAGTCGGCTTCCTCGTACTTGCCGCCGGTGACGTCGTAGCTGAACACCCGGCCGCGGTTGCGGCGGTGGTCGTAGCCGGCGAACAGCGGCACCACCGCGAACCCCTGCATCGCGGCGGGCAGGTTGCTGCGCACCATCTGGCCGAGCTGGTTGGCCTTGCCTTCGAGCGAGAGGGTTTCGCCTTCGATCTTCTCGTAGTGCTCCAGTTGCACCTGGAAGAGCTTCACCATCTCGACCGCCGGTCCCGCGGCACCGGCGATGGCCACGCCGGAGAAGTCGTCGGCCGCGAACACCTTCTCGATGCGACGGCTGGCGATGGTGTAGCCGGCAGTCGCCCGGCGGTCGCCGGCCATGACCACGCCGCCTTCGAAGCGGATGGCGAGCACGGTGGTGCCGTGGGTGATGTCGACGGTTGCGCTGCGGCCGCCGCTCTGTTCGAGACCGGCCCCGGGCAGATCGTGGGGGGCGACCCGCCGGAGCAGGTCGACGAAGGACGACCCGGGATCGAGCCCGGGCGCGAAGGTGGGTAGTGGCGACTCCATCAGGCGGCGAGCCTATACGGGCACCTCCCGCAACTCCCCCGCTCGCATGCGCGCGACATCGACGAGTTCAGTCGTCGTCGCGTCACGCGCGTCCAGGTACGCCGCGGCGGCGACCAGTGCGTCGATCGAATCGCGGAATTGGCCGAGCCCGCCGTGGACCGCGCCGGTTTCGTGATCGTGGTTGACGTGCTCGGGATCGGGGCGACCGCAGATCGCGCACACGCCACCCTGATAGCGCACCAACTCGTCGAGCTCGTCGGCGCCGATGCCGTAGCGATGCTTCAGGTGGTAATGGCGGCTGCCGCCGTACAAACGCTGACGCGACTCGTAGCTACGGGCGTTGTTGCACGCTTTGCAGTAGCGGTGGAACCCGTCCTTGGTGTTCTTGTTCCGAGGAAACTCAGAAACCGGCTTGTACTGCTTGCAGTCGGCGCATCGTTTCCGCATTTGTGCAAGGTACGGGAGGGGTATGACACCCATCCGGTTGTGTCCGATTTGGTCTTATTCTCCCCCTTTCTGTACGTATGACTTCACAAACTCCTCTGCGTTGCTCTCTAGAACGGAGTCGATTTCGTCGAGCAGATCGTCGAGCTCTTCCTTCAATTCCTCGCCCTGCTTGGCGGGCGCCGCGACCTCGGCGGTCTCCTCGACGCGCTCTTTGGGCGCCGGCTTCTGTTTGCGCTCACGCTCGGGCATGGTGTTCGCTCCTCGTCCTCATCCTTGGAGCCGTTCGACCAGCTCAGCGGGGGTGCTGACCTCGGCGAACAGCGGCTCCACGTGCGCCTTCGTTCCCCGCAGCGGCTCCATCATCGGGATCCGCCGCAACGGGTCCGAGCCTACGTCGAGGATGAGACTGTCCCAGTTCGCCGCCACCACGGCGTCGGGCCACCGAGCGAGGCACCCGCCCCGGAAGTAGGCGCGAGTCGTCGACGGCGGCACCGTCATCGCCTCGTGCACCTCGGCCTCGGTGACCAGCCGCTCGACCTTGCCCGCCCGCACGAGCTTCTCGTAGAGCGAGCGATCGGGGCGGACGTCGCTGTATTGGAGGTCGAGCAACGACAGTTTCGGGTCGGACCACTCCAACCCGTCACGGTCGATGTAGGCCTTCAGCAACGACAGCTTGGTGACCCAGTCGAGTTGGCCGTCGAGCAACATCGGGTCGCGCTCGAGGTCGCCCAACACGGCCTCCCAGCGCGTCAGCACCTGCGCGCCGACGTCGCCACCGCACGCGTCGAGCCCGGTCTCGTCGGCGTACTTCTGGGCCAGGCGCAGGAACTCCCACTGCAACTCCACCGCAGTGATGCGCCCGCCGTCGAGGAGTTCGACGGTCGCGCGGCACGTGGGATCGTGCGAGACGGTGCGCATCGCCGCGACCGGACCGATGATGGAGAGATCTTTGGCGATGAAGCCGTCTTCGATCATCGCCAGCACGATCGCGGTGGTGCCCACCTTCAAGAAGGTGGAGACCTCGCAGAGGTTGGCGTCGCCCGCGATCACGTGCAGGCGCCGGTACTGCTGCGGATCGGCGTGCGGCTCGTCGCGCGTGTTCACGATCGGCCGTTTCAACGTGGTCTCGAGCCCGACCTCTTCCTCGAAGAAATCGGCCCGCTGGCTGATCTGGTAGTCGACCGCGGCGGCGCCGTTCTCGGAACCGACCTTGCCGAGGCCGGTGAACACCTGGCGGCTCACGAACCACGGCAACAGGTTGCGCACGAGCAATGTGAACGGCACCGCGCGGTCGACGAGATAGTTCTCGTGCGTGCCGTACGAGTTGCCCTTGCCGTCGGAGTTGTTCTTGTAGACGACGATCTCCTGGCCGGGCTCGACGAGACGCCGAGCGGCCAGCATCGAGCGGGCGAGGATCCGCTCGCCGGCCTTGTCGGCAGTCACGAGCTCGAGCGCGTCGGAGCACTCGGGGGTGGAGTACTCCGGGTGCGCGTGGTCGACGTAGTAGCGCGCCCCGTTGGTGAGCACGGTGTTCACCAGGTGGGTTTCGATCTCGGGCGGCATCGCGCCCTCGCGGGCGAAGCCCCGCGCGTCGCGTCCGGGGGATTCGTCTTCGAAGTCCCATCCGACCTTGTGGTGCTCGACGTAGCCGTTGATGAGCATCGACGACGCCAGCACCGGATTGGGCTCGGCCGCGCCTCGCAACGTGACGCCGTATTCGGTCTCGATCCCGCACACCTTCGGGATGGCCACGGGGTCAGCCTACTGTCGGCCCGATCCCGCTCCGTTCCACAACGCCCGCGCGTTCAGCGGCCGCGTCAACAACTCGGCCGGGGTGTGCGGCGGTCGCGCGCTGCCGGCTTCGCGCGACCGCTCACCACCGGGCGTGAGGTGCGGCCGGCCCGAACCACGACACGCGGCCACGGTGGGCGCGCACGGGATTGGGCGAGTTTCCACCGTGACGGGAGTCGCACGAGCGATCCGTCCTGCCGGTGGCCGCCTGGTCCCGACGGATTCCGCCCACCACGAGTGACCCGCCGCCGGCCTGCGGAGCCTGTCCCGACTGGATCTCCGGGGCCCGCGTGCCTCCGACGAGGGTCGTCGGCCCCACGCCAACTCGAAGGCGCCTCCCGTCACACTCCGTGACTTGCGGCTTGCGCGGGGCCAGGTCGGCTGACTACTCTGAGTGGTCAAAGCGCTCTTGGGATTGGAAGCGATGAGCCCCGACTGTTTATGCGGTCACCTTCGGGTCGGGGGGAGCGAGTGGTGAGACCTGCCAATCCCGTCGGTACCGGTACCGAGAGGTATCGGGCAGTGGTGACGACGGGAGTTTGGCGATGGCGGTCGAGAATATTCCGGCACTTCCCGAAGAGAGTTCGCGTGGGCTGAGCCGCCGCCAGATGATCAAGGCGGCCGGCATCGCCGGCGCCGCGGCCTGGACCGCGCCCATGATCATCGACTCGATCACGAGCCCCGCGGGCGCGTTCACCGCCCCACCGTGCCCCGATAAGGCTGGTGACTACTACGCGATCGTGTACTCGCCGGGATCGAACCCCACCGACTTGGCCGACCGCGACCCCGACGGGACTGGGTACGGTGCAGTGACGATTGGTTCGTGCCCCAACGTTGCCATCCCCAGCAGCGGGTCCGGTTCAGCGTGCCGACCCCCCGCGGGTTACGGGCACACCTTCTCCTCATCGATCCAGCTCGACGTCACGGGGACCAACATCAGTCACAACATCACCAACCAGAAGAACGGCGAGAACAACAAGGTCACCATCAAGCTCAATCCGGGGTCGTGCTGCAAGATCACCGGGGTGAAGGCCTTCGTGCACAAGTTCCAGTTGGCCAACACGGGATTCGACTGCCCGGACGAGTACTGCCAGCCGGCGATTCTCAGCAACGGGTCGACGGACGCCAACTCGACCGACATGCTCCGGTACGTCTTCGTCTCCGACAAGGAGTGGCACGTCTGGACCAACTCCAACCCGGCCCTCTGCAGCGGCGGCGCGAACGGAAACAACGTCGGGATCCACTGGGGATCTCCGAACAACCAGGATTCGAGCTGCGTCGGGTATGCAACAGGCGCCAAGCCGGTCGGCCAGTCGTTCGGCTACATGCTGATCACGCTGAACTGCGCACCAGGTTTCGTCCAGCCGTAGCGCGTCCGATGAGCACCCGAGTCGGATCACCTGATCGCCTGAGCCACCTGGTCCTCGCGCCCGCCCCGACCATCGAGGCGGTCGCCATCGACGGCGGCGCCGTGCTCGTCGGCGCCGATCGGGCACGGACCTACCCGCTCAACGCGAGCGGCGCGCTGGTGTGGGCCTGCCTCGACGGAGCTTCCTCGCTCGCGGAGATCAGCCACGATCTCTCCGAGGGCCTCGGCGTTCCCTCCGACGTCATCTCCGTCGATGTCGAGAACCTCGCTCGCGAGTTGCTCGAGCAGCGGATGGCCATCGCGACCGGCTACGAGCCGTTGTCGCCCGACCCCGCGCTCGGGTGTGAGTGCTGCGCCATCCCGGGAGATGAACACGAACACCTCGAAGTGATCGTCGGCGACGGTGTCTGGCTCGGGGAGCCTCACGATGCGAATTTCGATGCTCAGTTCCCACTCGGCCGGGCCGGAGAGGTCGTTGCTCGTCTCCCAGCCGACGACGATTCGCGGCGCTTCGTGGGCATCCGCACCGACGATGTCGACGCGGCCAACGCCATCCGGGAACGGCTCGGACCGCTGCTCGCCGACGACGAGCCGTTCCGCTTCCCCAACGTCTCTCTGAGCATCGGCAACCGAGAAGGTTTCCGAACCTCTCGCAACATCGTGTTTCGGAGGAGCGTCAGGGCGTTCCACACCTTCTCTCGCGAACAGGCGATCGATGCCACGCTCGCGCAACTCCACACGTTCGTACCTCACGATGCCAGGTTCACCCCGATGCGGGTGCGGGCGTTGGCACGCGAGGGCTCGGTGGTGCTCGTGTCCGACTCCTTCACGTCGGTGATCGACGCCGAGCACAGACGGCTGTCGGCTGCGGGCTACCGTGCGTTGCTTCAGACGCCGGTGCTCGTCGACGCGGTGAACCGCGAGGCCCAGCTTCCTCGGAGCGACGACTGGCCAATGCCCGAGCTCGTCGGTGTCCCCGTCTCCCACGTCGTTGCACCGGGTTCGCCACACGACGCGGCGCTTCCCGCGGCGTTCAGCGTTGCGCGCGCGGCCATGCTGGTCACCCGCCCCGGCGAGCGGTCGATACGGGGGGAAGACGTGCGTGCGCTCGCCGAACTCACGTCCGGTGTGCCGCTGGTGAAGATCGACACCGGGGATCGACGAGAGATCGCTCGCATCCTCATCGAGCTCTGATCGACCGCCGACCGCGCGACGGCGCGACGGCACCTACAGGTACTGACCGGTCTGGACGCGTTCGATCTGGCGGCCGCCGTGGGCTTCGTCGCCCTCGGCGAGGATGGTGCGCACGAACACGATGCGCTCGCCCTTCTTGCCCGAGATCTTGGCCCAGTCGTCGGGGTTCGTCGTGTTCGGCAGATCTTCGTGCTCCCGGAACTCCTGACGGATCGAGTCGAGGAGATCCTGGGTGCTGATGCCCTTCTCGCCTGACTCGATCTGGCGCTTGATCGACAGCTTCTTCGCCCGCCGGACGATGTTCTCGATCATGGCGCCCGAGGAGAAGTCCTTGAAGTAGAGGACTTCCTTGTCACCGTTCTGATACGTGACTTCGAGGAAGCGGTTGGTGTCGTCGACCGCGTACATCCGCTCGACGGCCGCGGTGATCATGCCTTCGACGGCCTTCTCGGGGCCGCCGAACTTGCCGGTCTCGGAGTCGGCCAGCGGGAGGTCGGCGGTGAGGTACTGGCGGAAGATCTTGGTCGCGCTCACCTCGTCGGGGCGTTCGATCTTGATCTTCACGTCGAGACGCCCCGGGCGCAGGATCGCCGGGTCGATGAGGTCTTCCCGGTTCGACGCGCCGATCACGATCACATTCTTCAGACTCTCGACGCCGTCGATCTCGGCCAGCAGCTGCGGCACGATCGTGCTCTCGATGTCGGAGGAGATGCCGGTGCCGCGGGTGCGGAAGAGCGAGTCCATCTCGTCGAAGAAGACGATGACGGGGTAACCCTCCTCCGACTTCTCGCGGGCGCGTTGGAAGATGAGGCGGATCTGGCGTTCGGTCTCCCCCACGTACTTGTTGAGGAGCTCGGGTCCCTTGATGTTGAGGAAGAAGGACCGGGCCGACTTGTCGCCGGTGCGTTCGCTCACCCGCTGGGCGAGGGAGTTGGCGACGGCCTTGGCGATGAGCGTCTTGCCGCACCCCGGTGGACCGTAGAGCAAGATGCCCTTGGGCGGCTGGAGCTCATGCTCGTGGAAGAGCTCGGCGTAGAGGTACGGCAGCTCCACGGCATCCTTGATCGCGTCGATCTGCTCGTCGAGTCCGCCGACGTCGTCGTAGGTGACGTCGGGGACCTCTTCGAGAACGAGCTCTTCGACCTCGGGGCGTGGGATGCGTTCCACGAGCAGCCCGGATCGGCCGTCCATCAAGAGGTGATCCCCGGCGCGCAGCTTCTCGCCCATGAGCGTCGCCGCCAGCTCGCAGACCCGCTCTTCGTCGGCCCGGCCGACGATCAGGGCGCGGTCCTTGCTCTCGAGGATCTCCTTGAGCACCACGACCTCACCGGAGATCTCGGCGCCGCGGGCCAGCACGACGTTGAGCGACTCGTTGAGCGCGACTTCCTGGCCCCGGATGATCGCGTCGACTTCGACCTCCGGGTGCACGGACACGCGCATCTTGCGGCCGGCGGTGAAGATGTCGACGGTGCCGTCGTCGTTGGCGCCCAGGAACGTGGCGTAGGCCGACGGCGGCATGGTGAGCTTCTCGACCTCTTCGCGCAGCGCGGCGATGTGCTCGCGCGCTTCACGGAGGGTGGCGGAGAGCCGTTCGTTCTGCGAGACGGCCTGCTGGAGCTGACCCTTCGTCTCGAGGATCTTCTCCTCGAGGGTGCGCACCCGCTTCGGGGCGTCCTGGAGGCGGCGACGGAGAACGCCGACTTCCTCTTCCAGCCCCTGGAGCTGGCCCTGGAGGTCGTCGACCTGCCGCTCGTACTCGGCCAGACGCCGGTCGGATTCGGAAGCCATGCGATCACCTCCTGGGGGGTGGAGATTGCCTGGCGTCGGACACTACACCGAGCCCTGCCCGGGGCTGTGGCACATTCGCCGACCGTTTGCCGGGTGTCCGAAACGCCTCCCGGATTTCCCCCGCCTAGGCTTGAGAAATCCGCCAACAGCGTCTACTGTGAGGGTCCTACTTCGTTCGTTCCTCGGAAAGGACCCGACGCTGCGATGAAGGTCTGGATCGATCAAGACCTCTGCACCGGTGACGGACTCTGCGAAGAGATCGCGCCTTCAGTGTTCACCCTCCTCGACGACGGCCTCGCCTACGTCAAGGAAGGCGACAAGGTCTTCAGCGACCCGGGCGGCGCCGACGGCCTGGCCAACGTGCCCGCGGGCATGGAAGAAGCCACGATCGAATCCGCCGAGGAATGCCCCGGCGAGTGCATCTTCATCGAAGTCGACTGACTGTCAGCGTCGTTCGCCTCCGCTCACTCCGAGAGGCAGTCGCCGGTTCCCGGTGACGGTGGGGCGGTGCCGTTCAGGACCGGGCCCAGCACCGCGTCGAGCTCGGTGCGGGTGAGCGCGTACGCCGTGGTCTGACGGCTGATGTCGTAGGCGAACATCACGCCCATCACTCGGCCGTTGGCGTCGACCACCGGCGCGCCCGAGTCACCCGGCGCGGTGACCGCCGCGAGGACGAACACTTCGCGTTCGGTCGGCGCGCGGCGCGAGATGTTGGTACCGCGCGCCACGATCTGCTCCGCGATCCGCACCGGCGCCTGGCGGAGCGGACCGCCACCGGGGTGACCGAACAGCGCGCCCCGGTCGTCGATGTGGCCGTCGCCCTCCGGAAGCGCCGGCAGCGCCAGACCGGGCACCCGCAGGACGGCGAGGTCGCGGTTGGGATCGAACGCGACGACGGTGGTGTCGAGCCGACGGCCGTCGGAGGTGACGATTCGGGTGTGGTTCTCCCCTGCCACCACGTGGGCGTTGGTCACGATCAGGTCGTCGCCGGCGACGAAGCCGGTGCCTTCCTGGATGCGGTCGCACGCCTGACCTTCGACCTTGACCGTCGAGCGGATGACCCGTGCCGCGGTCGGCGCTGGGATCCCGTCGGACGGTGGAGCGCCGGCGTCGGGTGACGACAGCGTGTCGAACACCTCGGGGAACGACTGGTCGCCGACCAGCCGGCCGAGGGTCTCCGACTCCGATGGGGGCGACGGCGCGACCCGGTCGATGAACCGAGCGACGGCGCTGTCGCGCACCGCCCGGGCCGTCCACCCCGGCGAACCGGCCAGCGCGGGAATGAGCAACCACACGAGCACGAGGATCCCGGTGACGCCGAGCACGCCCCCCGCGATGCGATCGCCCTGGCGCACGGAACCGCCGCCGAGGCGCGTGTGCAGCGCGGATCCGATCGCGGTGCCGACGGCCTGCGCCACCGCGGCGACGACGATCACGAACGCCAACGACACCAGCAGGCGGGTACGCGGCGGCGATCCCTTCAGCGCATCGGCGACGTCGGGCACGAACATCACCGCGAGCACGACGCCGACCGCGAGCCCGGCCCACGAAGTCGATCGACGAACGAACCCCATGCGGTAGCCGACCCATCCGGCGCCGGCCGCGACCGCGAGCAGCAGGAGATCGAAGAAGTTCACGCCCCCGGCGCGAGCAGCCGCGCGTGGGTGAGGAATCCGGTGTGCGCGACCATGCGGTGGTCGGGGCGCACCGACTGGCCCTCGACGTGCCACGTGCGTTGCAAGACCTCCAGCGACTCGACCATGCCGAACGCGGAATCGACCAGTTCTTCGCGCAAGCGCGACACCTGGCCGATGGTGGGGAGGTAGGCGAGCAGGATCCCGCCCGGACGCAACGCCGATTCCGCGTGCTTCACCACACGCCAGGGCTCGGGGAGATCGAGGAGGATGCGATCGAGATCGTCGACGCCGATGCCGTCGTACACGTCGCGGATCTCGATGTCGAGCGGGAGGTCGGTGCCGAGGAAGCCTTCGACGTTGCTGCGCGCGCGCCGAGCGAAGTCGTCGCGCAACTCGTAGCCGGTGACATGGCCCTCGCGACCGACGGCACGCAAGAGGGCCAGCGTGAGCGCGCCCGAACCCACGCCCGACTCGAGCACGCGCGCACCCGGGAACACGTCGGCGAGGATGAGGATGGGCCCGAGGTCCTTCGGGTAGATCACCTGCGCGCCGCGGGGCATCTCGAGCACGTACTCGGCGAGCGTCGGCCGCACCGCGACGAGGCGCGCGTTCTTGGTGGTGCGCACGGTCACACCGTCGGGCTGGCCGATCACGTCGGCATGGGCGAGCACTCCGGCGTGGGTGTGGAACTCTCCACCGTCGGCCAGGGTGATCAGATGGCGACGGTGTTTGGCGTCGACCAGCAACACCCGGTCGCCGGGCGCGAACGCGCGCGCCACGTCAACCCGCCTTCGTCGGCGCGACGGTGAGTTCGATCGCGCCGACCTGGGCGCGGAGCCGACAGAACGCGCACACGTCGCCGGGGGTGGGCGCGCCACACACCGTGCACGCACCCAGGTCGTCGCGCTCACGCTCGGCGTCGCCCGCGAAGCGCTCGTGGCCGCGTTCGAGGAAGCCGAAGAAGAACGCGGCCTTCGAGCCGGGCGAGCGATCCTCCAACGCGTTGAGCACCTCCTTGTACCCGAGGTGACGGTTCCCCGCGGCCATCGGGCACTCCTCCACCTGGTAGTCGATTCCCTGCAACACGCAGTACGCGGCCATCTCGCGCTCGCCCAACCGGAACAACGGCTTCACCTTGCGCACGAACCCGGGCGCGGCGGGGAGCACCGGGTGCTGGCGGCCGAGGTAGTCGGCGTCCCAGCGGAGCACGTTGCCGAGGAGCACCGCGGCTTCGTCGTCGAGGTTGTGGCCCGTCGCCACGACGTCGTAGCCGCGTTCGATGGCCACCGAGTTGAAGAGGTGACGTTTCGACAGCCCGCACGCGCCGCACGGCGCCCGACGCGTCGCGGCCGCCGCCTGTGGGATCGTGTAGCCCTCGTCGGCGGCGAGATCGACCTCGTGGAGCGGGCGCCCGAGCTGCGCGGCGAAAGCGCGGGTGCACTCGCCGGACGCGTCGGAGTAGTCGCCGATGCCGAGACCGAGGTAGAGGCCGTCGGCGTCGTAACCCAACCGCACGAGGATGTCCCACAGCGCGAGCGAGTCCTTGCCGCCGGAAACCGCGACGAGCACGCGCTCCCCCGGTTCGAGCATGTGGTGCGAGTGGATGGCTCGACGCACCTGCTCGTCGCAGTGATGCACGAAGTGGTCCTTGCAGAACGCGGCGTTGTGACGGCGCACGTCGATCACCGCCGGCCCCTTGCACACCCGGCACTTCATCGTGATCCCCCCGAGATCACCGGGCGGATCTCCACGGCGGCGTCGTCGGCCAACTTGGCGTCGTGGGTGACCAACTCGTCGCCCACGATGACGAGCACCGTTTCCGGGCTCACCTCGAGACGTTGAAGGAGCGCGTGGACGGTGATCGGACCGGCGATCTCGACTTCACGCCTCGGGTTGCGGAGCAGGACCTTCACCTGAGGCAGGCTACCGCCCTACTTCGAGCGACGGATCTCACGAATCTGGAGCGCTTCACCCGGTCGCAATCGGATCGACAGCACGTCTTCCTTGCGACCGGCGTACTTGTGCAGCATCCGCAGCCCCGACGCCGCGGCGCCCGCGTACAACCAGCCACGCGATCCGCTGCGCATGCCGCGCCGGAGTGCCGTCGACGCGAAGCGGGCGACGACCTGCGAGGAGAAGTCCTTGCGCAACACGCGCGCCGCCGATGCTGCGGCGCCGGCAACGATGATCGCGTCACTACGGCTGGCCATCAGACTCAGATCCGCCGGACTTCGACGATGGTGCTCTTCTTGTGGCCGCGGCGGCGACCGAGCAGGAAGGCGACGATCACGACGCCCACGCCCGCGACGACCAGACCGGTCTTGGCCGCACCCTCGGCGACCTCGGCGGTGTCGTCGGTGACCCCGCGGATCTGCGCGAGCTTCTCTTCGATGTCGGCCCGGGTGACGGGCTTCTCGGCAGCCACTACCGCTCCGACCGGTCGACTTCGCTCCGGCGTCCCGGGCGTCCGCCCACGCCTCCGCTGCGTCTCATCCGTACTCCTTCTCGGCGCGCCGTGCTGTCCGCGCCAACCACACCAACGCCGCACCGAAGAGCAGCGCGACGAACATGATCAGATAGGGCACCCACGACCAGTCGCCCGCGAACGTGTCGCCGGTCTCGTCCTGCAAGGCCCGGAGCCCCGACATACCGACGAACACCACGCCGAACCCGAGTAGCAGCGACCCGAGAATTCCGAAGCCGATGTAGCGGCCCAGCTCTTGCAGCGGGAGCAGCGTTTGCTGCTTGAAGTAGGTGACGACGAGGTCGCGTAGTTCGGTGACGAGCTGCGGAAGCGGCGGCGGTCGCTTCGGTGCGGCTGGAGGCGTCGCGGCTGTGGGCGCTGCGCCTGTAGGCGCGGCGGGTGCCGGAGGCGGCGTCGTCGAGGTGGGCGGCGTCGGTTCCATCGAAGCCCAGACCCTACTGCGGCGCGGGCACGAGAGCATCCACCGTGGGCGCGTCGGGATAGCGCCCGATGATCTCGCCGATACCGACCCGCAACCCGGCGCCTTCCAGTTCCGTGAAACTGCCGTTGTCGAGGAACGCGAACTGGACCCGCCCTCCGAGATCGAGCACGCCCGCCAGACCGCTCACGCCGTCGAGCGATCCCGTCTTGCCCCGCAAGTTGCCCACCAGCGAAGTACCGAGGAACTGATCGTGGAGGGTACCCGTCTGCCCCGCGACGGGGAGGCCGTCGTAGAGCGTGGCGAGCTCGGGCCGCGCGGCCAGCGCGAGCGTGGCGACGAGTACGTCGCAGCTGACGCGGTTCCCCCGATCGAGCCCGGAGCCGTCGTGCAGCGCGCCGTCGGCGATGGGGACCCCGAGCTCTCTGAGCTTGGCGACCACCGCGGTGACCCCCGCCGCGGTCGTGCCGGTCTTGGCCTCGTGGTATCCGAGTTCCTTGGTGAGCAACTCGGCGGTGAGGTTGTCGCTCGACGAGAGCATCGACGCCACGATCGCGCGCAGGTCGGGCGATGTGACCTGCGCGACCTCCACCGTCGACGCCGGCGCGGTCCCGACGTCGGCCGACCCGACGTCGACCCCCCGGGCGCGCAACAGCTCGGTCAGCGTCGCCGCCGCGTTGCGCGCCGGATCGTCGACCGGCACCTTCACGCTGGGCGACCACGAGCTGAAGCCGTCGTTGACCGTGAGCGCGCCCAGCGGGCCGACGTCGCCGCTCGTGCGGTAGGAGTCTTTCCACGTCGAGACGGAGCGCTGCTGGTCGTAACGCGAGTCGTCGCCGATCACACCTCCCGGTATGGCGCGCACTCCCTTGCTCACGATCGCGTCGGCCAGGGTCTCGAGGCTGGTGGTCGCGTCGCCTTTGGTCTTGCCCTGCGACTGGAGGAACGCGCTGTAGTCGCCGGTGGCGAGCACCGGATCTCCCCCGCCCACCAGCCACAGACGATCGACGCGGCCGTCGACCGGTGCGGCGGGCGCGACGGCTCGAGTGGTGAAGTGCGCGTCACCGCCGAGGGTCGCCAGCGCCGCCGCCGCCACCAGGAGCTTCTGGGTGGATGCACCGATGAGCGGCGCGTCACTCGCGTGGGCTGCAAGGGTGCGACCACCGGCCTTCACCACGAAACACGTACCGTCACCGGGCGCGGCCGCGTCGAGCGCGCCTTGGAGCCGTTGCGCGCCGACGGCTTCCACGACCGGCTCGGGGACCCGGCGCACCGACCAGAGCGGCGTGGCGACCGCGGCGGGCGCGGTCGTTGCCGAGTCGGCGCTCCCGTCGCCGCCGGTGAACGCGACGAACGCGGCGACGGCCGCGCCGACGATCAGCACACCGGCGACGATGCTGCGGGTGCGTCTCGTCATGGCGTGTCGATCCGCGTACGGTAGCGCGCGTACTGCCAGAGGTGCTCGAGCGCGGTCACCGCGCGCGTCGCCGACCACGCGCAGTACCGTCCCGAATCCCGTACGGCACGCGGTCCGGAGTTGTCGCGATCGGTGACCGCCAGTTCGCTGGCCACCAGGATCGGCTTGCCGGTGGCGTCGGAGATCTCGGCGGCGGCCTGGGCGTAACGAGCGTCTTGACGTTCGTGGAACTCGACCACGCGCTCGAGGCCGTGGTCGGGGAAGAACCGCCCGGTGCGCATCAGCGCGGCCTGGTTCGACTGGATCCCCACTCCGAGGAACACGATCGCATGCACGGCCGGATGCGTCGCCACCACCTCGAGGATCTCGGGCACGGTGTCGCGCGTCTCCGAGCCCGCGAGGTCGATCGGGTTGTTCCGGCTCCAGCGCGGCGGGAGGCGCGCGTCGAGCGCCGCACGGAGGTCATCGGGCAAGTCGAGGAGCGTGAGCGACGATCGGGTGATCGCGTCGGCCGTGAGCACGCCCCATCCGCCGACGGTCGTGAGCACAACCACGTTCGGTCCGGCGGGCAGCGGCGCGGTCGAGAACGTCGCCGCCGCTTCGAATGCCTCTTCCAACGTTGTCGCCCGGGTGATCCCAGTCTGACGGCACATGCCCGCGAACACTCGCTCGTCACTGGCCAGCGAGCCCGTGTGAGATGCCGCGGCGCGCTTGCCCCCGCTCGTCGTGCCCCCTTGCAGCACGACGAGCGGTTGTTGCGCCGTCGTGCGTCGCGCCGCGTCGGCGAACGCGCGCCCGTCACCCACCGATTCGACGTACGCGAGGCTCACCGCGGTCGCGTCGTCGGTGGCGAGGTAGTCGAGGTAGTCGGCCACGCCGATCGCGGCCGCGTTGCCGGCCGACACCGCCCGGCTCACCCCGACACCGCTCTGGATCGACAGGTTGAGGAGGCTCGACACCAGGTTGCCCGACTGGCTCACGATCCCGATGGTGCCCGCCGGCGGGTACGGCGCCACGATCTGCGCGCACAACGACGACGGCGTCGACACCACGCCCTGGCCGTTCGGACCTGCGAGCACCATGTCGTGGCGCGCCGCGACGTCGACGAGCTCGGCTTGTGCACGCGCGCCGTCGGCTCCGGCTTCGCCGTATCCCGCAGTGGCCACGAACGCGGCGCGGACGCCTCTCCGGGCGCAGGCTTCGAGCAGCTCGATGTTGGCGGGCTGCGGCGTGCACACGAACACGAGGTCGGCGGCGCCGTCGGGCACGTCGTCGACCGACGTCACGACGCGACGACCGAGCACGTCACCGCCTTCGAGACTCAGCGGGTACACCGCGCCCTCGTAGCCGCAGCGGAGGATGTTGTGCAGCGTGACGAAGCCGAACTTGCCAGGATGGGCCGACGCGCCCGCCACGATGATCCCGCGCGGATCGAACAACGGATCCAGGCGGTTCACTGCGACAACTCGACCAGGGCATCGACCGCGATCGGGCGACCGTCGGGCGTGATGATGAGCGGGTTGACGTCGACCGCGACGACACCGCGTTCCGCGACCGCGAGACGCGAGAGCGCAAGCAGGACGTCGCGCACCGCGACGCGGTCGACCGCGTGTTCGCCGCGCAGGGGGCCGAGGAGCGCCTGATTGCGCAGCTCGTCGAGCATGTCGTCGGCGTCGTCGGCGGTGAGTGGCACCAGCCGGAAGGCGACGTCACCCAACGCTTCGGTGAGCACGCCACCCACGCCCACCATGACGCACGGCCCGAACTGCGCATCGGTGTGCACGCCGGCGATGAGCTCGCGCGTTCCGGTGACCATCGGGGCGACGACGAGGCCGACCGGGCCGTCATCAGGTCGGGCCGCGGCGAGGAGCTGGGTCGCCGCGGCCCGCACCGCGGCCGCATCGGCGAGTCCGAGGTGCACGAGGCCGCGTTCGGTCTTGTGGGCGATGGTGTCGCCGTTCAGCTTGACGACCACCGGGTATCCGATCTCGTCGGCCACCGCGACCGCGTACTCGGTTTCACCGACGGGCCGCTCGTCGACGACGGGGACGCCGTGACGCGCCACCATCCGCAAGGAGTTGTGCTCGGAAAGGGTCTCGCCCATCAGACCGCGGTGTCGCGATCACCCCAGAACTCGTCGCGGAGCACCCGCTTCAACAACTTGCCCGAGTCGGTGCGGGGCAACTCGTCGCGGAGTTCGTAGTCGCGCGGACGTTTGTACCCGCCGACTCGCTCTTCCACGAACGCGCGCAGGTCGTCGAGATCGAGCGACGCGTCGACACGCGGCTGCACGATCGCGTGCACGCGTTCACCCCACTCGTCATCGGGGACGCCGAGGACCGCGACGTCGAGCACCGCGGGATGCTCGTGGATCACCGCCTCGATCTCGGCCGGATAGATGTTGACACCGCCCGAGATGATCATGTCCTTCTTGCGGTCGCAGATGAAGAGGTAGCCCTCGTCGTCGAGGTAGGCGACGTCGCCGACCGACTTCCACTCGCCGCCGTGCTCGGACAGCCGCTCGTCGGACTGGTGGTATCCGTCCATCTCCAGCGTCGTACGGATGAACAGCTCACCTGGCTCCCCCACCGGCATCTCGTTGCCGTCGTCGCCGACGATCCGGACCTCGATGGGACCGTAAGTGGTGCCGCACGACCCCGGCTTCCGGAGTTGATCCTGCGGGGGGAGGATGCTGACCACGCCGAGCTCGGTGGAGCCGTAGACCTCGTAGAGGAACCCGTCGCCGAGCTTGGCGATCAGCTCCTGCTTCAGCGCGTAGGGAACCGGCGCAGCGTTGGCGATCAGCGTGCGCATCGACGACAGATCGGCGCGCGCCAATTCGCCCGGTGGAAGCGCCACGATGCGCTTCAGCTGCGTGGGCGCGCTGAACGTGTCGGTGACGCGGTGCT
>Ga0075026_100000166_pt1 | contig 24236 bp, 6 predicted proteins | sample Str012_2_FD_71392 | JGI IMG/M metagenome (GOLD analysis project Ga0075026, IMG submission 71392) | Freshwater sediment microbial communities in response to fracking from Pennsylvania, USA - Straight Creek_MetaG_SC_2012 | ecosystem: Environmental > Aquatic > Freshwater > Creek > Sediment... | reverse complement strand
ATTTTAGAAGTTGGAACTATTTCATAATGCCCCAAGTCTTTGCCTTGTTGGACAATTCTTAACCCTTGTGGCATACTTGTTAGTTGATAAGCTGCCCCTCTTGCGTTAGTCAATTTCGGGGCATCTACATGTAACGATAACCCTCTGACAGCATTGTCCGTAAACTTATATTCTCCTCCTTTTAATTGAAATAGCGCATCACTACCATTTGCCCCTCGGTATATTGCTACCTTAATGCCTGAAAGTTGTACTTTTGGTATTCCTGCATTAACAATTGCCTGCTGCAATTCAGAATTTATTCTCGGGCCAACAGGGCCTCTTCCTTTTGCTATACCAATTCCACCTACAGCTTCCCCAAGAGCAACATTAGCACTTATATTAAGTATCCCCCTAAGGTTTGCATCAGAATTATAAATAAACCCTATTGTAAGATTCAATCGCTGAAAATCAGTAATATTCTTATTGTTAATTACTGCTCTATCCAGTTTATAAAACTCATTGGTGCTTTTCATTGCCACTGACGCTAACCCATTATGATAAGCATCAACCTGGCCGATAAAATCTGTAGCATCACCGAGATTTAAATTATTGTTTTTGATATATTCCTGCGCTGCTCCTATTAATCTGCTATTTGTTCCTGCTACAAAAAATCCCCTGCCATTTTTAATCGCATCCTTTATTTCATTACCACCAATCCTTGCAGCAGCAGCGAGATCAGGATTTGAAAGTGTATCGCCTAAAGGATCGCTATACCAAATAGGATTATTACCAAATGCAGAATACTCACTGATGCCTTCAAGAGGTTTGGGATCCAAATTCCATCTTCTTCCCAGCCTCGGATCGTATTCCCAAAACTCTGCCGTGTAACTGTTACCCTCACCTTTTATTTCATTTGATTTCTCCTGTCCACCAAACCCATACCGGTAACTACTATTTGCCTGGCTGTAACTTCTACCCACCATCTGCATGCCAAACGGATAGTAATCTCCGGCACTCACCACATCTGCCTTGTAATAATCAATGAGGCCATCTCCGTTTAGATCAAACCCTGCTTTCCTGTCAGAAAGGGTTACCAGCACATTGCCTAAATGGTTTGCTTCTTCAAAGAACTTTCTGCTTCTGGTAAAGGTAGACAAATATCCGCTGCTGAGGCTGCCAACAGGAACGGTTGCTATGGGAATATTGACTTCCCTTTGCGGATTGAATATTCCCAGCCGGCTGCTGCCATACAAATGCTGCTCATCAACAAACAATTTATTTTTCTTGTTGTCGAAACTGTAGACCGCCATGGTATTGCCACTGGCATCGCGTACGTACCAGGTGGTTTTAATGGTATCGGCGGCCGTTGTTATTTTACCAATCCGGTTTCCAGACGCATCATAGGTATACTGCAGGTTACTGTAATTATTTCCGGGCTGTGGCTGCTTTTGTATTTCCAGAATTTTTCCATACACACTCCATTTTATAAGGTTGATGCCTGCAGCACGGTCATATACCAGGTTGCCAATGGAATCATATTTATAATTTGCCGCCAGCTGATCGTCGATGTCTTCTGTATAATTGCTGCTGTGGGTGGCAGATCCGTTTACCTGGTCGCGCACAAAATCCAGCTGGTTTTTACCGGCAATGTATTTATAGCTGAGGCTGTCCATGGTTTGTTTAGCGCCAAAACCATTGCGCAGGTAGCTGGTAATATTGCCATTGGCATCGTATTGAACCCGCTCGCGGTAATCTGTGGTAGCCGCCAACCCATTGCTCCATAAGTTGCTGCCGCTATTACTGCCTTTGTACATGTCCATCGCCTTCAGCCGGTTCAATTGATCGTACTGGTAATTGTACAATACAGGGGCACTTCCACCGCTTCCTGCTGCGGAAGCGGAAAGCTTGCCAATATTTACCGCCATACTGCTGATATTGCCATTGTACAAAGGCTTGTAGGCATTGTTGTTTTTTAGCTGTTGCGACAAGCCTGCAAAAGCAGAGCTGGCACTTATGGCAGTATAATCGTTGTCGAAATAATGGAGGCTGTACCCCAGTTCATCTTTGGGTATTGTTTTGCGGTTGCCATTCAGCGGATTGCCATCCTGCCCAATATCCTGCACACTGTCCAGCACAGTACCGTTAACGCCTTTCAGCCACCCCTGTAATGTATAAGCGTAATCCATGCCCTGCACCTGGTTTTCGCCCAGTTGCAGTCGCGCCAGCGGACCGTGTTTGTAATAATCGTAATGGGCATCGTGATCCCAGTTTACGCCATCGGCACTGCTGTACACTTCGGTGAGTTTGTTTTCCGCATCGTATTTGTACCGGTGATAAAATGCATCGGTGGGCTGCACCCAGGTTTGCGTGGCCGGCACATAATAAGCCGGCTGGTAAACCACCGAGTTTACTTTGCCGCTGATCAAATCATAATCATACGCTAACTTCTTATACCGGTTGCTGTTCAGTCCCATCATACTGGCAGCGCCATAGTCCTGCAGCAGTTCTTTTACATTGCCATGTATATCGTAATTGTAAAAGCTGCCGTTGTCGTAATTGACCGGGTTATTGCCTTTGGTAAAACTGGTATAGCTTACCCGGTTGCGCAGGGTCGCTTTGTTTTGCGTCATGTACACCCCCAGGTTAATGATAGCCTGATCGTAGTAGGTAGTTGTAACCTGTTCTCTTTTTGTATTGTTTGCAGTAAACCAGTTTGCCAGCAATACCGGTCTGCGTGTAATGCTGTCGTTCAGCAACGCCGCATTTGCGGTAACCTGACCAACTTCCGCAATCCGGCCAATAAAATCATATTTGGTATAACTAAAATTGTTGCCCTCTGCTTTTTGTTTGGCATTTTGGCTAACCACCAGGCGTGCCAAACGATCGTACCAGAAATCACTCCGGCCGCCATCGGGCGAACGCTGGCTCACTACCTGGTTAAGCCCATTGTACCGGTAATTGGTTATAAGTTCATGCGGAGGCTTTACCACAGTTCCGTTCCTGCGTGCATCAGCTACACTTTGCAGCCAGGCTGCATTGTAAATTGCTTTCACACCTTTTGGCGGTACGGTTTTTAAGAGATTTCCCGCCTGATCATAATAATACAAAGTATAATGGTACTCGCTGATGGGCTGGCTTACTGTAAACTGTTCTTTGGTTACCGCCTGCAAACATTTTGCTGTGTATTTAGCGGTGAACACATTCAATATAGAATCCCGGTAAACAGTGTATAGATCTGTTCCGCGTGCGATGGCAAAACGCAGGCTGTCATCGCAGGGTGTTTCTTTTATGGGCGTACCAGGTATAGCGGGATAAATATTGGCATTACAAAGAAGGTTGCCTTCTGAAGAAGACGTACAAAGCGTCGGCATTACATTGCCACATTTTTTCAAATACAAAGTATCCAAAGAAGCATAAGACAACCTCGTATTTAGACGTGCATTGACGAATGTGGTGAATAAATCCCTGCAACTATAAATACTGTCTACCAGGTAAGTTATTACTACATGCGGGGCGGTTTCTCTGTCAGTTTGGGCCAATGGATTTGCAGATGCAATAAAGGTATTAGTGATAATGCTATCTGTTGCAGCATTTAAATATCCTGCAATTACAGCTCCAAAATGAGAAGCAGGATATTGTACATAAGAACGGTATGGCACTAAAAAGCTATATGCATAAACCAGGTTATTCTGATTGGTACGATATTGATAGATGGGTGTATTTGTTGGAACCTTATAGCCCCACCCAGTTACACCCAATTGACTGCACTGCAATGATGTATCCCAGCGTGTTGTCATGTTACCATAATACATATCCTTAGAAAATCTTTCCGTTAGTACCGGCGATAACATAACATTTGCGCTGTCAACATACATTTTTCGGGAAAGTGGATTGAAATCGAATTTGATAAATGGAAGAAGATGCCTTCTGGTTGCACTACCAACGCCACCTTCTCTGATGGAGCCTCCTCTCAGCGTTTGAGGCCAGACAGTGCGGGAAGATTCGGTTGGTTTAAGAGCGCTGGTACAAGCCAATTGATATTCCAAAATTGTATTCAAAGTCACTTTCCGCTTTATAGTTACCATGTTCCACGCAGAAAGATTTCTGTATGTATTCTTGAAATCATTGATAATATTTTGAAGCGTATCGCATCTTACATTTGCAATTGACGCATCACCTGTTACCGGGAAATTTAGCAATGGCCCTTGTAAAATGGCAGCTTCACTTGTCGGTGTGTAAAAAGGTATTTTGCAGGTTTGCATGAAACTATAATAATCGCTGGCTTCTTTACTGTAACCCAATTTTCGGTTAAAATAATTAGCCATCAATGTATCATAACGCATCCTGTCCGTAGTATCATTAATCAACTGTTGTTCATTAGGGTAGTCCGATAAAAACTGTCCATACACTTCCGCCATTCTATCGCAACTCACACAGGTATTGCCTGCACCACATTGCAGGCCTGGAGGTAAAATAATGGGTGCGGCAATGTATTTACAAGTGATGGCGCCGTTGCACAAATTCAGCAGACTGTCCAGCGCAGCACTATTGATGGTTACACCCCGGACTGCTTTTACATAATCAGCAAAACTGGAATACCGGCTTTGTGCTTTGTATTGTACTGATAAACCGGTAATAATAACGCACTCACAACTATCGGGTTTCGTCCAGATGGGTTTATTGCCAAAAATTACCGGTTTGTCATAAGCGGTAGGAAAAGGAATCAATGAAGCATTACAGACCGCGTTATTAATAGGATCAGACGTATGGCCTGCGTTGTAAGTAGCCACGTATTTATTGATTACATCATCAAATGTTTTCAATGTGCCATTTGCACTATCCGGAGAAATAGAACTTGAGCCCATCATATGTGCACTGTCACTGCCTTTTGTACAAACTGCAATCAGGTCACGAATAATATTTACAGAATCAGCCTGTAATTTTTGTGACGTGCAGGGTGCCAGGTTTTTCCACCAGATGGCTGCATAACTCTCGCAATTGCTCTTGTACTGGTCTTTTGCCTTATTCTTTACCAGCGTAGAATAGGCATTGGGATCAGCAGCGGGGTTAATACCCAGGCTGTCAATAATAACCTGGTTGGCATCGGGAAAATAAGAAAGATGCCCGCCCAGTGCTGGGCTACAGGCTGTAATAATTAAGGTACGCAGCAACTGTTGCTTCTTTGTATTGTACATGCCCCGGAAACTTCTCCAGGCCATGTCTAGTTCGCCCGCACATGATGCAGAAGAACCAAATGGGTTTGCTTTATTTAATATCCGGCAGGCATCTGTTATTTTTTCTTTACAGGATGCACTACAGGATGCAATCGTCCAGATACTCAGTGTATCTTTTGTAACCGTTGTTTTAATAAAATACCGGCGCATGGCAGTTTCCATCTGCGTTTTATAGGTTGCATTCTTTGCAAAAAACGGATCTGCTTTTGCGCTGTTACCGGGAAAAGTAACCGGGTATAAAGTAGAAAAGGCAGTAAGATTGGTTGGGTTTAAATACCCTTTCGCCATAGCGTCTGCATAGGTATCTGTATTGATAAAATCCTGGTCCCAATCGTAACTGGGTCGGCCAACACCTGTTGCGGTTGCATCGGCCATCTTTGCCCACCTGCAATATTCAGGATGGCTGTTGCCAATAAACAATGCATCAGCCCAAGACCGCTTGAAATATTTTATAAAATCAGCCTGGCTAAGGTTATTGGGAATTAATGCAACCCCATTAATAACTACCGTATCCAATTTTCCTGCATCGTCTTTGTACTTTATGGCCGGTTTGGTATACGAATAAATAGAAGCGGTATTAAAAATAGAAACTGCATCAATATTATTGGGGTTGGCATATTGGCCCATTGGCGGCATCAAATCCTGCAGCATCTGGCTTTTTAGAGCGTCTACATCATTTAAAAGCTTAGGCTGTTCACAGTTATAGTCGCAATCGGCCAGTAATTTATTATAAGTAGCCAGTATGCGCACTGTGTCTGCGGCTGTTACCGTGGCCAGGCCGTTGTCTTTCAAATAACGTGCTTTAAACTGCAGCCAGGTGCCCAGGCTGGTTTTGCACGCATCACAACTTTTAACGCAGGTTGGGTGCGCCAACGCAAAAATTCTTTTCTGCTGACTTATAAATGTATCAATGCTGATACAGAGATTGTGTACTTTGTAAACACTGTCTAAATAATAATTAAGCGCATAATTGCTTACCGTTAACTTTTTGGTAACCGTATAACTGCCTTCCGGCAAAAAGATAGTAGTGTCAATAGCCAACGGAATATTGGGTGTACAGGTTGTATCTAATTTTCCAATAGAAAGATTGGTGCGGCTTATTACAACCGGGTTGCCATTGAACTGTTTGTTGTTACAATCATCGGACAAGGTTACCTGCAAATCATACACACAGTCGTAACAAATATTCAGGTTTTTGCAATCAGCTATTGTCAGGGTATCCGGCAGCAAAGAATATTTAAAAATATTATTCCCTGCTTTGGTCACAATCATCCCCTTACTGCTTTCAATGCTAAGCCCTTTTATTATGTTATTGGAGGTATCGGTTAATACTTTTGTAAGCAGGGTGTCCTTTTTACTATCCAGGTAATCCAATTTAATACTGTCTGGTATATCACCCGCCAGTGCGGTAGCGATGGTGCGCCCATGCATGTCCATATAGGAAACACTGTATTGCCCGTTGGCATCACGCACCATGTTTTTAAAGTAATGATTGGCATATCCCACCTCGGTTCCAAACAGGGCATCCAGTTCTGTCTGATCGGGGTTGCCGTAATAATACTTTGTCTCATGCCCTGTGCCCAATTGAAATGTTGGGCCAACGCCGCCCTGGCGTGCTACCCGACCGGTACCATCCTGCAAAAATTGTGTTTCTGTAAATGGATAATCTTTTGCATCGGGTATATACTTATTAAAATCAAGATCTTTTAATGGATTGTTGGGAGAGTAATATTGAGACGCCCCGCTGGCATTGCTCATCGAATCGGCTCCTGCATCACAAACCGTTTTGTTGCTGTACACAGAATCAAAATCGGTTTTATCGTAGGCACGGCTGTTTAATGTGTTGAAATTGGGCGTGTACCCAATCATGGTTTTAATGGTGGGTGCCGGCAAAACCTGTATGGTTGGCCGCCCCTGAAAATCATAGATGGATTCTGCAACAACGGTGGTATTGTAACTATTGTCCTTTGTTACGGTTTGCCGGTTGCGCAGTGAACCATCAAAATACTGCACAACGCTTTTGTGCTTGCCTTCTTCCGCAAAACCGGTATTGGCCTGCCAGTTAAGACTGCGCTCATGCCCGTTAAAATCGTACTGCAATGGCGCTGTCCAGTTAAACTCCGTTCGCTGCATGGATGGCTTTACCTGCACCGCTCTTACCCGGCTGATGAGCAAACCCCGCCCGTCGTACAATAAAGGGATGCGGTAAGATTTAAAAGTATCGGTGAGGGATACACGCGTTGCATTGTTCAGGAAAACATTTTTTATAAACTCCGGGGAACCGGGCGTACCATAGCGGTTTCTTGCATAAGCCGATGAATCAATAAAAGTCCATTCCAGATCGTATTCATCCGCTACCGGCAACTGGTTCCAGGTAACCAATAATTCGTCGGTGCTGGTTCCGGTTGCATTAACCTGAAAGCCTGCAATCGCACCAGCTGCGCAATCTGCCAGGTAAGCATTGCGGTATTCCATGATGTTCAGCAGTTCCAGTGCGGGCGTTGGATCCCATCCCGAAGCGTTTGATGTGATGCTTACAATCTTTATGCGCACCGTATAACCACCCTTAAACACAAAACTGCATTTCGCTTTATAACCACTGCCTGCAGCCGTATCGTAATTAATGACCAGTTGCTGATCGGCATTCAGAGAATCCAGCACAGCATCTTTACCGGCAAAGTATAAACGATATTTAACTGTATCAGCAAACGGCGCTTTGAGGAACAAAGGGGAGCTTTCATTTATTTGAAAGCTGATGATATTGCGGATAGAAGAAGAATCTATCGTTCTGGGACTATTGGAAATATCCGTAAAATAATCCGTGTTTTTAACCTCCGCAACTGCACCCGCCACCAGCTGATTGTTGACACCCCTCAGCGGAAACGTTTTAACCTTTGTTTGGTTATCTACAGACTGTGCATGAACCTGACCAGCGGCTGTTGCCAATAACATCCCTCCAAACAGCAGCATTTTAAACTTTGTTGCAATATAACGGTAACCTTCATTTTTTTGCTGTAGCCTGCTGCTTTCTGCGACTGGTTGTGCCATGTTGTTACTGTAACTCATAATTCTTATATAGAGGTTCATGCAAATCAGTATTAGAATATTCTTCGAGTACTATATTTATACGCTTATTATTATTTTTCTCTTTCCTTTCTCAAATCAACCAGCCTGTAGCTATTGTAGGCTGCTGTTGTTGCCCATTGGCCTCCCTCTATCTGCATGTATTTTTTTTCAGAAAAAACAGCTGCGTCAAAAGCTGTTTCACTATAATTGCTGAATAAGATGGTAACAATATTGCCATCCTGTTTTACTTGTCCACCGCCATTATCAACCGGCACTTGTTTTGTTGTAATCACCAATTTTGTAAGCCGGTACGTTTTGATGTCATACTGAATCTGAAAATTTTTATAATTGGCTTCAGGAGCGAATTTGAATTGCAGTGTACGGACGTTTCCCTTATCTGTAATCAGCGTAGTGTCCATATTGTAAGCCACAAATACCGAATCCCAGGTTGCCAGCGGCATCAGTTTATCCTCCTGTTTTGCCGGCTTGTTCAGCATAATTATTTTATCCTGGTTATACACAGCGATGCTCGCGGTTGCATTTTGCAGAAATTCAATTTTCGCCATCTTTCCATAATAGCTGCTGTCATGCATTTTAAAATTTCCCGTTAAAGAATCCAGGTACTTTGCCGGCGCAGATTCCTTTGAATACAAATACTTCATCTGGTAACTGAGCCAGCCACCCGCTTTATACGCTCCTTTTATCTTTTCTATCTCCTGCATGGTTTTGGAGAAATCCTGCGCGGGCACAGACACAGTTACTATCAAACACAGCATGCTTAAATAAAAATATTTCCCTTTCATAGTCATTATTTTATTACGAACAGTTGTCTCACCCCATCCCTCAAAAAGGAGAGGGGGTTACTGATTTTTGTTGTTAATTTTTGATCAATGCGCTTCTCGTTTCACTGATGGTTTTTATACCGCGTTCTGTTTCTTTTTTCACACGTATCAATGTACCGTCATCATCGTATTCATAGAAGCTGGCATAATTGTTTTCATCCAGTGCCGCCATCAGACGCATATTCACCGGGTCATAGACATAAGATTTCATATTGGCGTTGAATGGATGAACCCGTACATCATCAAAGTATACCCTACCTGTATAACCATTTTGATTAGAAGCCAGCATGGTCAATTTCATGGTGGCGGTACCAGCAGGAACGGTTATGTATTCTTCAATGCGCTGCCAGCCATCAATGATATTGCCGCTGGGCGAAAAAAGGCTATCACCGGTATAAGTATTGCCGGCGTTAAAGAAACTCACCCTCACCTTACTGTTTGCATAGCTCTCGCATTTACAATCCCGGTCTTCTTTTACCCACGCACTTACAGCCAGCCTTGTTTTTTGCAGCGGAGAAAATTTGTTGAGGATAATATTATTGCTGGCACGGATGTCTTCAATTCTTATGCACTGGCTCTTTGTATACTTTACAGAGCCCACCGTATCATATGGATAAATATTTGGATAGTAATATACCTTGCCAATTGCATTGAATACGGTGGAACCAGGTACTGCCCATTCCAAAACTGCGCGGTGTCCCTTGTTTTCTATGGGATCATAGGCATCGCTACCCTGTGCAAACTTTGCCGACAAACTATACAACTGACCTGCCTGCATTCTAACTTTAATGGTATCGCCATATCTCGATTTATGTGCCGGATCGTTCGGCATATCATAAATGGCGACACCGTTTATTGAAACGTACGCAGCATTATTGGCCGCCATTCTTATTTGGTATTCACCTGTGTATGGGGCCTGTATCAAACCCTCCCAACTAACTGCGTAATATTGCGAACGCTTATCACTTGTTTTAGGATTGGGTATACCAGCGGCATAATCAAAATTGATGTCCTCCCCCGGATAATTAGTCCCAGCACCGGTTCCTGCCCCGTAACCGCCGTATGTGTAATCAAACAATAAATAAGCAGCTGGCAGCAGGTTATAATAAGATGCGGACAATCCTTTGCCGATGGGCGTAACAACCGTGTTCTTTATTATGCTTGTGTCTATTCTGAGTGTAAGCCCAGCCGCTGTTTGATCTTTTATTGAATCTTCTACTACAACCGGAACAACCAGGCTGTCATTGGCGGAAATGCCCAAGCTATATCGTCCGGTATGTGCCTGGTCAGTGGTAATGCGGTAATCTGTTTGCGATATATTAAGGTGACGCGGCACAGCGCAGGGAGCCGGGCATTTATCATTCTGAAAACCAAAATCCTCAAATCCCTCAAAAGCCTGTTCCCGGTATTTTGCATTCTGGGAAACAGCTATCGGAACTGTTTGATTGTAGCCGTACAGTAAAGCATTGTACCTGCCCAGTGGATCCCGGTTTTCAATTTCAAAACCTTTGCGGTTAAACAGCGTCGTTTCTGTATTCCATACCCAGCGGAAAGTATCGGCTGTAGCTTTTAAATTAGTAGTTGTAAATGACCAGTAGGGAACAAATTTAGCAAGCACTCCATTTTTCCTGATATCTGTTTCCTGGTCCGGATCAGATTCCCTTCTTTTTTCATAATAGGTATAGGCTTTGTCTGCACGCCAGCAGCCTAAGATTCCCCAACGGTATGGATTAACCGCAGTATCAAGAATATAAGGCAAACAAATCTTACTGGTATCATAAGTGTAACAATAATACTGGTTACAGACTTTCTTCAGCTCTTGTCCGCTTGTACATGATGCATAGGTAACTGACAAAGAAATTCCCGGAAGTTTATTTTTAGTATTGTTAGGATCCTGGACACTTTTTGCCTGAAAACAAACACGATTGCGATCTCCACTTGTAGGAGTTGTCATTATCATCCCAATCATAGAAGGCAAAGAACGGTTGTCACTGATGGCTTGTACCATCGCCGTTACGTTCCGGCTGTAGGGGATATCCGGTTTTATGTTAGCGGGCACCTGCACGGCTGTTGTATAATCCAATGCTGCTGCAAACTTACTGAGCGCATTTTGGGCCAATACACCATTATCGTTTGATACTAAGTTGGCTGGATTTGAATACCATGGATCTGTAATCCTGGCGATTAGAAATTGATTATTTCCCCCCTGGCTTGCATCATAATAATGCGGATCAACATTAGTATGCTGAAAATCGCCGCTGGCAACAACATGTATACTGTCATGTGGGGGTAGATCTAAAGTCGCCGATACAATGGTTGCCCCCGCAGGAATCGTGCTGATGTTAAACTCCAGCAATCCCCGTGGATCATGCTCATCATTACAACCAGAAGGATTGTGCCGCTGCACTTCAACAAAACTGGTATTCGCAAATGTTTCCGCTCCCGGATGAGATGGACACCCAAATCCATACCGCAGGTTTTTCTGATCGATAATATAATTATTAACAAGTTCCAGCCTTATCGTCTGTGCAGCCGGATATGGATGCGACCTGATGGTATCTTTCTGGTATTTTACATCCTCCACTTTCCAGAAATCCTTAAATGTACCGGCACCGGTGTTCACCACTTTTGTGCTGTCATTAAACAACAATGACCATTTGCCCGCATTTTGTTGCAATGGATTGACTAAAGAACTAACTACACCTGCAGGAGCAGACAAAATATTTCTCTTACCAGAGCGTAAAATAACAATTGACTCAAGTGCAGAAGTGGCGCTGAAAAATTTACCAGCAGAATCGATAAAATAAATGCCTGTCTTGCCTTTGTTGTTTTGAATTTTCGATGCATCAATGGCCCATAATTTTTCTGGCAGAAATTTTCCGGAGGTATTAATATCAGTACGGCAGGCGAGAATTTCTCCCGTACAATCATCCTTATTGTCTTTCTCGCCTGATTTTCTGTCTGATCCCCACGTCATTATTTCATCACCACTTTCAAAAAAGCTTTCTATGTTTTTATAAACCCCTGCACTTGTTATTTTACCATCCAGTATTTTGATATTTCTAAATTTTGCCCCAATGTTTCTATACGCCGGCCCCATGCCGGTATATGCCCAATGTGCGGGGAAACTAAAATTGTACACCGGGTCATTGAATTCATTCTGGGTTTTTGTCAATACCACATCCCCTGTTTCACCATCATATAGCAAATCTTCCGTCGTTATTAGACTTCCCTTGTCGTATTGCATTACCTTATCCAGTATGCCGTACCGCTGCACTACTTTTACGGTTGCTGCCGACCGGTAGCGATTTGCTTCGTATTGAAACGAAGGCCACACCATTGGTATACCCACCGGTATGAAACCAATGATGAAACCATCCACATTAAACTCAACGCCACCGCCAATGGTTTCTGAAAAATGCTCCCTGAAATCGGTCATCACTTCGATGTCTTTTCCTACTTGTGCGGCTGCATTGATATGCCCGCTGCTGCTGTCTGCCAGCATTACAGTATTGCTGAGGTGTTTAAATTCTGCATTGGGATCATCTACCTTATAAAAATATTTGGTATAACTGATTGGATTGACAGGATCGTTTTCAGCATAGGAAGCCATTGCTTTCTCCCTGCCATTCATATCATTGGTCTCTACTTTAAAACCCTGCGCCTGGGCCAGGTAACGCAGTGCATTGATGCGGAATAAGCTTTCCAGGAAACCCGATTTGTATTTCCTTTCGGTAAGTTCTGTTCTGTCTGTCAGCGTAGGAAAATCATAAGATGTATAAAATTCAGATTCCTGGTAACCAGTAGCAGACTTTATATTTTTTGCATTGATGGTATGCACCCTCACTTTGCTATACCCTATACTGGCCGATGGAAAAAAAGCTTCACCCAGCGGGTATTCAGAATACATATTGTTTACAGGTGCCAATGGCGCAATCTGCTCATCGTATTCAATTGGCTCACGAAAAGGGTTTTCATCATTGCCAATACCGGGCTCCCAACTGGCAACACCGCTGCTGATACGTGTCTTTTTTCCATCAATCTCCCTGATCGTTGTATAATCATATTCCTGTCCGTACCTGGCTTCTTTCTGACCCGTCATTTTATCCCAGCTATCGTACACGGTTATACGCTTCACCCGGAGGCCGCCCCCGTATTTACTATATGCCGGATCATCCAGTCTTATAAAGGAGCTTTGTAAATCCACCTCTCTTGCCTGCAATGCCAAACGTGTTTCAGCAGAGAAATTCAGGAACAGCGACGTAAAATTTAGCCCGAAGCCTACCATGGATTTTATTAAACCCACCGCGCTGAAATCTCCATCCAAATCAGAAGCCGGATAAGCTTTTGATGGCAGGTTTAATCTTAAAGCCTGTATGGCAGTTTTTGTCAGCGGGCTGGCTTCTCCGATGCCAGGCTTTACATCATGCGTTCCTTTTAATAGTATCCAGAATACAGTTGCGTCATCGGTAGTGCCGTAATCGTCCCATTGTGCATATGTGGTAATATTTTCAAACCCTTCGCCATACACATCCTTTGGCATTTTAACCCGCATTTTGAAATACAATTTATTGATGCCCGCCAGGTATTTTTTATAGACCTCCTGTTTTGACTGAACCGCAACGGGTACTTTTATAAACACATACCGGTTGTCTGTAAGCGGGTTGTATAAATTACTGCCTGATGAATACATATCGGGACTGCTGCCAAATCCTGCCAACTGAAAAAATCGGGCTGCTCTCTTATTCTGCACAAAGGCATAATCGTCCGATTCATATTCGGCATTCACTCTTCCGCCAGAAGGCAATTGAATGTCTGACAATGTCCATGCACGTATATTATTGGCTGCAACAAGGCTGTCCTGTGTTGCATATGGATAATCAGCATTGCTCATTCCTGCCGGGTTCTGGCTAACTGCTTTATAATTTCCCCAGCGGTCATACCCTTTGTTATCGTACACAGGGTTGGTAGCAGCAAGCGGAAGGGTATCATTGTTCTTTAAATCTGCGGGATGGTAATAAAATTTGTAGGGGTTCTGGATGTTCTTATCATTACCGTTATAGGTAAACCAGATGCGCTTCAGTGTTAGTTTTCCGGTATTGGCATCTGCAGAAGAAGGCGCTCCTTTGCACAATTCATAACTGTAACTGAAGTTGACGGTTTTAATGGGAATGGCCGCCGTGCCGTTTTTAATATAATCGGCTTTTGTATACAGGTTGATTTTTTTCAGGTAGCGGAGAGATTTCGTAAGATCTTTCCCGCCATTTTCTCCTTTAACGGCATAACCATCCTTGCGTATGTCCCCGGTTGCTGGATCATTCAACTCAAAAGTGGCCAGCATTGTTTTTGATTCAACAGAATTGAGGTACCAGATTTCTTTCTTACCATAGATATAACTTCCTTTATCGTCTTTGTAGTCTGTTTTTAAGCCTTCATTATAAGTTGCTTTGTTTTCCTCAAAAGGCGTACGCCATAAAAACGGGCTGTTCACATCAAATACCCTGCTGTAATTAAACCTGATGGCATCACCCTGGTCATCGTCAGTAATACCATCATTCAGCCGATCCACATAATCGGGCGAAACAATACCCGTAAGTAAAAAACTGTGCGCATAAGCCGGGATGGTTTCCTTGTGGAAATAATTGTCTTTCCCTTCCTTATTGTCTTCACTGTTTTCTGCACCCGGCGTGTAGGAGGCCAGACCGGCGTTTACATCCGCATTGCTTTTGTTGACGGCAAAACTAACTTCCTGTTGCTCCAGGTTATATACCGGCAATCCATACACGTATTTTTTTCCGTCTGCATTCAATACATTTATTTCAGAAAGATGATGCCCCCTCCTAAAACCGGCATTGCGTGCTTCTGCCTGTATTGCATAAAATTTAAGCCCAGGTGGTGTGCCAGACTGCAACGAGGATGCTGTAACAACCTGTAAACTATCGCACTTGCCAATAAAATACCTGTTTACCGGGTAATTGGCAATTTTCTTCGCCAATCCAAAATTGGCGGCATCATTTGCGGTCAGGTAGCTGATCACCTGGCTTCTTTTATCACGATTCTTTTTATAGGTTGTATTGGCATCAAACTTAATTGCGTTTCCTGTCGACCGAAAATTTTTGTAAGGCTGCATGTAGGGCGTAAGGGTTGGATCATCATCTCCGGAAAGCACCGGCATGATGGGATCGGTATCGCCTATTTTATCATAGAAGTCCTGTGTATTAATGGTCTTCTCCCCGGGGTTGCGAAAATAGACGGGTTCATAGGTGCTGTCGGCATCTTTAAATTGTATGTTGCGTTGCAGTTCGTTATCGAGTGTCCAGGAACGGCTGGTGGTAGCAGCATAACTGGCCTGCAAATCAAAACCGCCGTGCCACAGATTGGGTGCTGCACCCAGGTCTATGCCTCCGGAAGCTGTGATGCTTTTAGAAGCCATTTCATGATCATGTACAAATCCCATATCGCCACGGTATGGCCGAAACATACCTCCGGTTCCTTCTCCGTTTATGCTGTATATGTCATAAGTATAATTTGGGATGGCCAGGTGCGGTGTGGAAGGGCTTTCGCGGTAGATCAATTCCTTCTCGCGGTTAAAATCAAGCAATGCATTGGGTACGCCCCTTGATTTGGAATAATACAAGTATCCATAAGCCGGTACAGAAATCGTCCGGTCGTCTTTGGCAATGTACTGCGATGAAAAATACCCGCTGATAGAACCCAGGGCATGAAATGCAGTTACGGCAAGGCCAAGTTTTAAAGTAAAATTAAATTGCAGGCTGGTAAAAGAATTGCTGATGGTGGGTGTGTACGCCTGGTGCGCAAACGACAAGGTTCCCCCAAGAGAATTTTTCAGTTCTTTTTTTTGATTGGCAAGTTCATCCACATGTTTACGTGTACCCTTGGCGGATATGCTAAGCGATTGCAATCCGCTGCGGGTGCTGAAGGAAGGGCTGATGGAAAACCCGTTTGAATAATTCCCGGAAACACTTGCGTCCTTGTGTTTTTGCATAATGTCAAAAGAAGGCGAAACAGAGATCCCATTCTGAGAGTTATTATTCAGTGATATTCCCAAACCCGCAGTTAAGCCCGACTTAGACCCTTTACCTGCTTGCAGTGAAGCACTAATACCTGCATCAATACCGATACCACGGTAATTATTGTAAAAAATACCCCCGCTTAGTCCAAGCACATTTTTTAAATCCTTTCCAAATATTTCGGGGTTCAGCCCAACGTTTACACCCGCCGTCCAGTTAGTGCGAATATTGGTGGTTTGCACAATCTGATCATCGCCATTAAAATCATCCGGCACACCCCGCATGTTTCTGTTTACAGAGCCTGGTGAAATATTCCAACCCAGCCCCACCCAGCTTGCCTCCTGGTCCATGGATACGCCGCTCCGGTAATGAATGTTTACCGGGTAGCCCCCCACATCCAGTAATGGTATATTATAAGAAAAATCTCCGCTGAACAAATCAACCATATTATTGCTGTTCACCGATTGAAAACTCTGCATCTCAGGCTGACCAGGGCCGCCACTAAACAGTTTTCTATTTCCCTTTGCTGCTTTAATACCTGCAGGAATAAATTTGTTAGCGGATGAATTCCTGGCCTTTGGTGCAGCAGCTATTTTTGTGGTAACCGCAGAAGACTTATCTGTATAAAAATCATATTTTTTATCTGCTACGGGTTTTAAGAAATGGTAATTGTTGTCTGCCATGCGAAAGGAGAACCGGCTCATTGCTTCTTCCCGGCGGTTAGCGGCATACATGGGCATACAGAGTTGCAAATAAAACAGCATCAATAAAAACCCTGCTATCTTTCTGCGGTGATGGCTGAAAATACCTGTTATCATGCTGGTTCAGATTTTATAAATCGTATTGTTAGGTGATTGTGATTTGTACCGGTACAGTACAACTACTCTTTTACCGGTTCATACTTAAAAACAAGTGTCCATTTCTCCTTTTTGCTGTTCACGGCTTCCATAGTATAGATTTCGCCTTCCAGGAACACCCGGTGCTCTTTTATATCTGCATCAATATAATTTTGTCCTCTTTGAACTTTAATAGCTTTACTAAATACCGGTGCTGCATCTTCATGCCCCTTTTTATAAAATTGTACCTGCAGCGTGCTATCGTTGATTTCGTTTTTATAAGAGAACTTGATTTTCCCCTGGCAGCTATAATAGGTACCGTTGCTTCCCTGGCTCATTGCCGGGTAGGCCTCATAATCCAGAATAATTTTTATTGAATCCTTCTTTACGGTAAATGCCCAGCTTTCTGTTTTCTCTGCATAACTGTTTCCATTTTTCGCAATCACCTGCCATGCATAGATCTTCCCTTGCTCTAAAGCCTTGCCCGATGAAGGGTAGGCCAAAAACATATTTCTGATAGCAGACTGGTAATAAATGGGAGTGTTTTTTTGTATGGCATCGTTTACATTTTGTCCTTTAGCCACTTCTACCAGTACAAATTCATAATTTAAATTGCTGAACATGCTGAGAGGAGCTGGTGGTATCCATTGAAACAGCGGAGACCTGGTGGCAATCGTATCGTTATCAGCAGGTGCATTTAAAAGTGGCGGACTTAATGGCGCTACTTCTACCGGTATACATTCATCCGTTGCAGGCAGGCTGTTTTTTGTTGTTTGTTCAATAATTGTGTAGCAAACCTGGTAGCTCCCCACAGGAAGCATTCCGTTACTGGCCCTGTCAGTTAACACTGCCGCACTGCCATAATTATATTGTACCGGGCTTACATCATTCATTTGCAATTGGCGGGCACCTTTATTAATAGAAATTAAGCGACTGGCGCCCGTTAATACTTTCTCACCCGTCTTCATATCCATCATCGATACCTGCAATTGAATATCGTAGGCCGTTTCGCTATTGTTTACAATCACCATATTCCATAGCTGATCCTTTTTTATGAGCCCGGTGGGTGGAATTTGCGGCGTAATCATTACCTGCGCATGAGCAAACAGTGCTATGCCTGCAAAAAATAGGATACTGATGATCTGCCTTTTTAATTGTGTACGCATCATTTAAAAAATTTTAATATAGGTGGCCCGGCCAAAATCGCTTTTCCGTAATGTTTCGTTGAGGCCCGGTATATAGCCCCGATCGAACGATAAATTAAAATCTCCCAGCTTGTTTATCCTGAACTGTACATTGCCATAATACCCCAAATGGTTTTCCTGGTTATTCAGGCGGTTCCATTTTAAACCGCCTCCAACATTTAGTTGACGGGACAGTTTACAGGTCATGCCCTGATCGATGGTCAACAACTGGTAAACATTGTTATAACTTAATGTTACAAAAGAATTAAACGACCATTTATTACTGATGATATTGTGGTAGACAAACCAGTTCCGTGCATTGTAATAGATAAATCCGGTATCCGGCGCATCGTTGTAAAACTTCGTGTACACCAAACCGGTATGCATATACCCGTTGCGAATGCGGTACACATGGTTGGCACTGGCAGTAAGTGTGTAAAACCGGTTCTCCACCACCTGGTTGCCAATACTGGTTATTTGCGAAGAAGGCATGTATCCAACAGACAGCACCGGCATTTTTTTAATCCTAACCGTGGCCTGTATGCTTTTAAAAACGGTATTGGTTTTAAAAGTATTGGTCACATAAGGGTTGGTATAATCATTGGTTCGAAGTGCCGCTGTGACAAACAATTTTCTTTTCAGGAAATACTGGTCTACCCTTGCCTGCCAGGCAGTAAAATCACTGTTGATATTAAAGACACTGAATGATTGGAAATTTCTACCCAGGTATTTGTATTGCCCGTATATTCTTGTACCTGTTCCGGCAATGCGCGAAAACAATTGAATGGAGTAGGCTTCGTTACTATGGTTGGAAAAATTGAAAGTCTTGTTACTGGTATTATCGGGTGTTACATTGGCAGCTGCCACTTGCGGATAGGATGACTTTGCGCCTTCCGCTATGATATAATTATACGCATCTAACCGAAAACTACCCTGCAGGGTTATGCCAAATATTTTATTAACCGCCGGTTGATTGGCTGCGGTAAAATAATTTGCCTGTTTCTTACCCTGGTATACGGTCAGAATAAGGTCATGACTTTCCCGGGCACCAAGACCGATGCGAACCAGATTAAGCCATTGCTTTGGTGGACTATAGCCACGAATGATAAAATCCCTGTACCGGTAATCAACACTGCCGGATGCAAACGCTATATAGGTCTTATCGTGGTAAACAGCCTGTATCCCTGTAATGCTGATATTCTTTGCAGAGAGCTCGGAATAATCAACCATACTTCGTCCCACAGAAAACTGCTGAACAGCATTGATCCTTTTGTACCATTTAAATGCGCTTGAAGTATCCAGCCCGTATTCCTTTACTTTTTTTGCAACTGCATCAGCGCTGCCGCCCGAAAAAATATTTTTTGCAGCCGTAATTTTTTGCTGCGTATTTTCTTTTGCAGTTTTGTATACCTGTTCCAAACTATCTGCCGTTTTCTTGCCCCTTTCATATTGCGCTTCCCGTGCTTTGTAGGTTTCTATAAACCGGGTGGCCTTTTTCTGCCGGCGGCCCATAGAATCAATTAATTGTTCCGCCAGCACGGCTTTGTTTTTTTCCGCATACTGGCCAAGGCTGTTTACTGAATTTCTGCCAGTAGCATTTGCTCCCTGTAAAAAACCCGCAAAACGCCTGGTTTCAACAGTAGCAGAAGTTGCCAGCTTCTCTTTATTTGCACTTTCCTGCAGGTTATTTTTTGCAGCATTCACTTTATTTTCCACACTATCCTTTAATCTGCTTTTCACATTTTCTTCCTTATTCCTGATGCTGTCTTCTACCCTATTTTCAATACCGTATTCGGTTGCAGACAACCTGCTCTTCAATTGTTCCTCACCGGCTGCCAATATTTGCCTGCTTTCTATTAGTTGTTGCAGCTGTTTGGGATCTTCCAGCCATTGCCTTGCTGCGTCCTGCAGGAGTTGCTGGTGGCCCAGATTTTTTAGTAATAAACTGTCCTTTGCATTGCTCACAATCTTTTGAACGATTTCATTTGCCAGTTTATCCCTGGCAGCCGTATTATAAGAATGGCTATTGAATTGTACATTGAGATCAGTATAATTTTTAAACAAGGGAGAATTGGTTTGCCGCGAATTAATTTGCAGCGCAACCGGTATTTGTTCGGAAACAACAAATTGAAAATTTGCGCGGACGTTGTGCTGCTGAATATTGGTTTCGCTGAATGGCGTATCTATGGCTGAACGGTAGAAATAATCATATGTGATATCGCCGTGAATAAAATTGTCTTTGCTGGCAACAGCGGTATTGTGGATTTTATGCTGAGCCACTAAAGGCAGGCTTTGAAACTGGTGTAGCTGAAGTAACAAAACATTTGATTTGCAGGCCTGGCTGTAGTGCGACATCATCAGCCAGGTAGAATCATTTATTTTTAATGCGCCATTCTCTCTCCCTGAAAAAACAATCTGCTTACGCCTGCCCTTTTGCGAATAGGCTTGGGCGCTAAAAACAACAATACCAGTTGCCGTAAAGAACAACACCATGAATAGTAGTTTTATAATAGAAGGACTTCTCAATCTTTGTTGATTTCACATCATATCAAACACAGGTTTACACAGAAGATTGGATATAAGAAGTATGGCCCGGTTCCGGAATTATTAATATTGCGCGAAGTTTCCCTGGCTATTGCAGTTTTTGCAAGCTTGCAGAAATCCTGTTGAAACATGCCGAAGAAACAATTCCGGAACGGCCTGATAAATTTGGGTTGGTGGTTGCTAAAGGAATAAAATGGAGGTCGCTAAAAAACGAAAGGGTTAAATGCTTATGCTGATTCAGCTGCGCGGGCAGACTTGAGCTCAAAAATTTCATAGCGGGTTTAATTTTGGTCAGGGTACTAAGATTAGAAATGTGTTGCAAGCTGCAACGCCATTTCTTTTATGAAAATATGCAATTATAAAAACCGAAACATACTTTTCTATAAAATAAACGCTAACCTATTTGCGGGCTAAGTATATACTACTAAAACAGGCCGTTCATTTTATAGTAAACTGTAATACCAACCATCAGTTTATTGTATTCTGACATGTGTATAATTGTAGATTTTCGCCTGTTTGCCAATTTTAATTAACTTTACCATCGCAGTCTATCAGTATAGCCGCTTATCAAACACACCGCAATTACGCTAACACTGCAAAACATTTTCACCCAAATCTCAACAACAACAACACAATCCAATTAAAGAAACACAGTTACCACCAAAGCAGCCATTGGCTGTACCAAACAATTCCCCCTCATTCAAACTTTAAAAAAAATATTGAGCCCTTTTAATACAAGGGCCAGCACAAAAAACAGACAAACATTATGAACAAATATGAAAGACTACAGCAGGAACTGGCCAGCACCGGCACCGGCAAAATGAAAGCTTTTGGCCACTCTATGCTGCCCATACTAAAAAGCGGCACCCTGCTAACCTTTACCAGCGCCGGCGCATACCACGTGGGCGATATTGTATTCTGCAAAGTAAAAGGGCGGTATATAGACGCCCATAAAATTGTAAAGACCGATACCCAAAAAGGATACCTGATTGCCAACAACCACGGTTTTGAAAACGGGTGGACAAAAACCATCTATGGAAAAGTAAGCAGCGCTGAATTTCAAAACAAGATCATTTACCAGGCGCATTAGCAGGCAAAAACAGCGCAAAAAAAAATCCCGGCGCTGCGGGCACCGGGATGGGATCTAAAATAGTATAGTATGAAAATTTATACCACGGCGGCTTTCTGTTCTCCTTCCATCAGCTCTACGCTGCGGTTGATGAAGGCCGTTAGGTGATTGCCTTTCAGCAGGCCCTGGCTCAATAAAGCAAGGTCGGCCAGGTTGTGTACAAATTTCTCCTGCTTTTCTTTGTTGCCTTCGGCCACCACCGTTTGGTAAATGGGGTGGTTGCCGTTTACCGTTAGCGTTACCTCGTCGGGCATATTTGCGTAGAAACTGCCCATGGGGCCGCTCATGGCGCTCATGTCTTTCATGCGGCGCATAAACTCGGGGCGGGTGGCTACTACCGGCGGCGCGGTGGGGCTAAGGCCTTTTATCTCTACGGTTACCTGCAGGTCGGTGGTATTGGCTTCAAACAATGCTTTCAGCGTGGCGGCTTCGTCTTTGGTAAGCGCTGCCTCCATGGCTTCCTGCTTGTCTACCAGGTTGTCCGCAATGTCTGCATCCACGCGTATAAAATGCACATCGCTCCATTTCATTTCCATTTGCTGTATAAAACCGGCATCTACAATGGTTTCCATTTTTACCACTTTATACCCTTTGTCGCTGGCTGCCTGCACGTAGGCATCCTGCTGCACGGGGTTTGTGGTATAAATAATCACCAGCTTGCCGTCTTTGTTTTTTTGAAGCGCTTCCGTGGCAGCACGGTATTCTTCCAGCGTATAAAACTGGCCGCCTTTGCTGTCTTCAAACACATGAAACTTACTGGCCTTTTCCAGAAACTTGTCGTCGGTCATCATCCCGTATTTCACAAACAGTCCCAGGCTTTCCCATTTTTCTTCAAAAGATGCGCGGTCTTTGTTAAAGATCTCTTCCAGCTTGTCGGCCACTTTTTTGGTAATGTGGTTGTTGATCTTTTTTACATTGGGGTCGCCCTGCAGGTAACTGCGGCTAACGTTCAGCGGTATATCGGGGCTGTCTATCACACCCTGCAGCAGCATTAAAAATTCGGGTACAATGTCTTTTACTTCATCGGTTACAAATACCTGGTTGCTGTACAACTGTATCTTGTCTTTTTGTATTTCGTAACTCTGTTTTATTTTGGGAAAATAAAGTATGCCGGTAAGGTTAAACGGATAGTCTACATTGAGGTGTATCCAGAAAAGCGGCGCTTCATTAAACGGGTACAGTTCTTTGTAAAAACCCTGGTAGTCTTCGGGGGTTAGTTCGGAAGGCTTTTTTGTCCAGGCGGGTGCAGTATTGTTGATCTGTTCGCCCTCAAAATAAATGGGTACGGGCAAAAAGCGGCAGAATTTTTTCAGGATGGTTTTCAGGCGTTCGGCGTCCAGGAATTCTTTGCTTTCTTCGTTTACATACATCACGATGCTGGTACCGCGGTCTGCTTTTTCAGCGTCTTCCAGTGTATATTCGGGGCTGCCATCGCACTCCCACCGAACTGCGTTTGTGCCTTCGCGAAAGCTCTTGCTTACAATCTCCACTTTCTCGCTGATCATAAACGAAGAATAGAAACCCAGGCCAAAATGGCCAATGATGCTGGCTTCGGCCTGTCCCTTGTATTTGGTCAGAAATTCTTCGGCGCCACTGAAGGCTACCTGGTTGATGTATTTATCGATTTCTTCCCCCGTCATGCCCACGCCCTTATCGCTAACGGTAATGGTTTTTGCAGCGGCATCCAGGGCAATGTCGATGCGCAGTTCGCCCAGATCGCCTTTAGCTTCGCCAATAGAGGAAAGGGTTTTAATTTTCTGCGTGGCATCCACGGCATTGCTTACCAGCTCGCGTAAAAAAATATCATGGTCGCTGTACAAAAACTTTTTAATGATGGGGAAAATGTTTTCCGTCTGAACCCTGATGTTTCCTTTCTGCATAAGATGTATTTTATGGTGAACAAATAAGCGCTGCTCCCGGCGGCAGTGCATCAATCCATTGTTTCTTTAATTAGTTTTTAATTGTAAACCCTTACCCGCTTTCTCAAACGCAGTGCCACTGCGTGCAAACTGTCATACTGACAAGGGATCGTATTAAAATTTTGCAATGTTAATAATTACTTAGCACTAAAATAGTTTCAGGTAAATTTAGTCTGCTACATTTGGCATCCGTTGTTTATCCATCTTCCAATCCTTTCCGGAAAAATCTCCCCCATTTCCTATGCTGCATAAACCCGCTTGCCCCAGGCGCCTATACCTGTTATAAAGAAACCAGGAGCTATCAAAAAACAATCAAAACTATTACTACATGAAAAAAATCTACTTTTTTCTTTCTGTTTGCTTATTGGCCTTGTCTGCGGGTAGTTCTGCCCAGGTGGTCATCAACGAAGTTTATGGTGGCGGTGGCAATGCCGGTTCCACCTACAAAAATGATTTTATTGAGCTGTACAAC
>Ga0075026_100000165_pt1 | contig 24239 bp, 31 predicted proteins | sample Str012_2_FD_71392 | JGI IMG/M metagenome (GOLD analysis project Ga0075026, IMG submission 71392) | Freshwater sediment microbial communities in response to fracking from Pennsylvania, USA - Straight Creek_MetaG_SC_2012 | ecosystem: Environmental > Aquatic > Freshwater > Creek > Sediment... | reverse complement strand
GACCTGCATCAGGCAAAGGTCTATCCGAAACTGCCTTCGCCAGCGATGGTGGGGCGTGCCATTCGCAATCGCCGCAGTGTCGAATTCGGCGTGACGCCATCTGCCTTGTTCGAGGCTGCCGGCCGTGCATTGGATGGCCGCAAGCACACCCAGGGGGCCACGCTCACGCCTCGCTCAACTGATCGTATATGGATTCTGGCCGGCTTGGCAGTGTGCGGCCAATGCGGTTCGTCCCTGATCGGTGTCCGGGCAGGGGGGCGATCGAAGAGCTATCCCTACCTGCGCTGCGCGGGTCGCAATCGTCGCACCTGCACGCTCTCAGACCTACCCGCTGAGGCATGGGAGAAAGTTACTCGAGAAGCGCTCGACCAGGCGTGGCGGGATGGCACCTGGTTGGCCGCATGGCACGCCTGGCTGGCCGAGGTCCGCACCCTGGCCGCACCTGATCAGGCAAAGCGCACCGAGCTGCAGGCCGAACTCGGCCAGCAGCGAGCCAAGGTAGACCGCCTGGTGGCTTTTATTGCCGACGGCGATGCTACCTCAGCCACGGCCAAGCCAGCCCTGCAAACCTGCCAGCAAGCCATCCAGCGCATCGAGCTCGCCCTGGCCGACATCGAAGGGCGCACTGCAGCGAGCGATCTTGCCGCGGCAGGCGTGGCCAGCGTTCAGCAGCTGATCGACTCGGGGACCCAGATTCTGGCCAGTGATGATCGCGCCGAACAGCAACGCCTGCTCAAAAGCTGCGTCGCCCGCGTGGTCATCCACGCCGACCCCGCATCCATTGAATTGCAGCTGCTTATGCCAAGAAAAGGCGATCCAAACAAACGAACCGGCGCCGCAAAGAGCGGACGCCGGTTCGTCGAGTTAGACCAAATGGTGGAGCAATCGGTACGCTCATCGAACCCAACAATCAGCTATAAAGTCGATCTATTACGCTCTCGCCAGGGCTGGCGGGTCGGATTGACCGTGCGAACGGTGCCCGTAGCAGGGGGTAGCGCCGACGTGGCCGCCCAGCTGGGGATCAGCCGTCGGCATGCCCAGCGGTACGTGGCAAGGCGGGATTCACACGTCGAACAGGATGCCGGGTTGCCAGTTGTTCGGGTTTTCTAAATCGATCCCTGGAATGGGTGATGGGTATCCGCCCATCGCGATCACCTTATTCCGCCATGACGAGTAGGTATAGGTCGAGCTGGGGTAGGTGTTGGATTCGTACATCGACGACCATTGCAGGTCGATCGGCGTGATCCGACCCACCGGCCCATAGAGACCGTTGCCGCCGAGACCTGGTGTGGTGACCAGGTTGAACGACAACGCACCAGCCGGGATGGAGACGCTACGCAGGTCAACAGGACACCAAAAACTATAGTGCGGCTGGTTGTACCCGCCGCCGGTGTACGTCGAGAATAGCGTTGGTGGCGGGCTCGGCACCGTCACGGCGCTGATGAATGCGCCGCGAGCACCATAAAAATTGACCGTGATGTTTGCTGGGTTGGGTTCTGTCGACCAAGAAGCGGTATTCCCAGCCCCTGAGAGCAGCAGGCTGCCATATGCTGGCAGGCCACCAATCAGGGGCAGGTTGAACACATTGCCGCCGGCACCTGCGGGGCCGAATTGAGCGCCCCAGGCGGACGTACGCTGCACGCCGTTTTGCCAATACAGACCGAGTCCATCGGAGAACAATCGCGACGTTCCCGATCCAGCGGTGAACGCTGCATGCAGAAATGGGGGGTTATCGGTCGCCCATCCCTGAATCCGGTTGGGCATCGCCTGGGTCCAGCGTGGGGCCCGATAGGGCTGCCGGTAGGTGGTTGCGGCATGCTCAGACGGATTTATAGGGCGGACGAATCGATTGAGCGTGGCATAGGGACTGAACGAAGATTCGTGTTGAAATCCAAGGATATTGCGCAGTCCGATATTGTTCAGTGCTTGCCGGGCATTGTTATCTAGTGGCACATAATACCCGCTGCCCGTGGGGCAAAACAGCGGGTGGGTCATCTTGATGGTGTACGTTTCGATGATGGGATAATAGCCAAGCAACTGCCCGCCGCTCGTAACGGTATGAAATTCTGTCAATCCACGTGCACGGGTGAATGTGCCAACGAATGCGTTCACGGCCGGTGCATACGCCGCGCCCGGAACTTCGACATACACCCCGGTATTTTTCCCCGTGGTCGATCCTAAAGGGTCTTCACGCCCGCCGATTACCGCGCTGGCGATGCTGGAGGTAGGACGGGACGGATCTTGCCAGGGCAGCATGCGGCGCTCGGCCGTCAGGCTCCAGACGGTGCGCTGTACGGCGCTGCAATCGAGGGTCAGGGTGGTGGCGATGTCCCCGTTGGCCTGAGTGACCGAGCTGCTGGTGATGGCGATCGGCACAGGTCACACCGTAAACGGCAGGTAGATCAGCGCGGTGCCGCCGGATGTCACGGGAATGGTGACCTTTTTCAGGCACAAGGTCGGGTGATACGTGGGAATGGGCACGGCTGGCCAGGTTGCCGCCCACGTGCTGCCCGAACTGTCGAGCACCGGGCCGTTTGCCACCCACACGCTGGTCGTTCCGCCACTGGTCGTTTGCAGCGTCGCGTGGCCGATGCCATCGGCGTAGGTATTTAGGGCGGTATTCGGGGTCGAGGTCGGCACCGAGGTGATGTTGGTCGACTTGGTTTTAATGCCCGTCTGCTGGGGCCAGCTACCGATTGCCGCCGCGATCACATTGCCGCCAGTGATCGTGACCAGGTCGCCACCCACCGCACTTGCGCTGCTTGGCGGTGCAATCTGTGCCACCCGGTTGCCATAGGTGCGCAGCACCAAGCGTGCGTTGACACCCGGCTTGGTGGTCGTCAGTAGGCCGCTGCCGGCGAGGTAATAATCGGTATAATCAAGCCAGCCCCCTGTGGGAATGATGCCGGGGTTGTATTGCACCAGGTCAGCAACGCCCCACAGGACGATGCGGGCTTCTTTGGAGTTGCGCACCTGCAGCACGTAACCGAGCACGCTGGCATCGGTGACGCTGGCGATGTTGGCGAGGATCCAATTGGTGCCGTTAAAAGTAACGATGTGTCCGGGCTGAAAGCCATGGGCGCTGGTGGGGGAATACACGATCTCATGTCGAGACGGTGGTTGTCCGCCGACTGGCGCCGATGTCTGACGACTCAACCGGGCCTCCAGGTCGGCCAGGCGCGCGAGCACGGCCCCCGCATCCAATGATCCATTCGGCAGCAAGAGATTCGTCAGACTCATCGGTAGACATCCATCGGCGAAAATAGGCGCTGAGCATCGTAGGTGGTGCCGAAACGGTCTTCGGTCAGTGACCACCGCCTGGTCGTCAGAGTGGCGTTCACTGCAACGGTTCCGGTGCTGAAGGTGGTCGTGGTCAGCAGGGCACCTGGCAGATTGGTTGCGCTGCGATCGATCGTGCCGGCATCGAACCAGCTCACGCTGCGACCGGGCTCTGCGTAATAGGCGCGCATCAAGGCCAGGGTCTGCTGCAGGGTGCTGATGTCATTGCGGGCCGAGACATCGCTGGCCAGTGTCAGCAATCCTGTCCCATCTTGTGTGCATCCGGTGACGCAGCCTTTTAATGCGACCCATTCTTCACAATCGGGGACATTCAGGGTCAGGGTGCGTGGAAGATCACGGGGTTGCCCGCTGCTGCCGCGCTGCCACTCGACAAATAGCGGCGTTGATTCCCGTATGCCGACGGTGATATACAAGCGCATAGCTGAACTGCCGATTAGGTCGCGCATTTTAGCCGCGTCGGCATCGCTCACGCCTACCCAAATAGCTGGGGGCTGTTGCTCGACCTGCACCGGCATCTGGTAATAGGCATCTACGATTGCCCCGCCCGTCATTGGTAGGTAACAATTTCCGTTGTACACGACCACCACCGGTGGCTGACGAGGTCCTTTTGCTAAGGTCGAAAACCCCAGCGAGCAGGGGAGTTCAGGTGTCAATTCCATGCTCTGCGGTTGCCAGGTATCGCTGGTGCTATGGGTCCGGGTGCCGACCAAGGTGACGTTGTTGCGCAGCCCATCGGCTATGCCGCTCTGGTTGCTGCCATCCCACGTATCCAAGATGGTCCAGCGACGATATGCGCCATTGTTTCCGATGGCGCCACCGCGCCCGAAAATAATCTCCTCTGGCCCCGTCCAGCCTTTTTGCAGCGCTTTCACATCAGCAATGCCAGCGGAATCATAAACTAACGTCACCGCCACCCATGGCCTGCTGCCGATCACGCGAATGACGTCATAGGTGCTGCCTTGATCTTCGATCACCTGCACGTCACTTTGAAAGTGGCTGCTCGATAGATCTGGGGTGATGGTACGGGTGGCTGCGGTCAGGGTGTAGCCACCGTTGACGATGGCGACGGGGCTGGTCGATTCGGGCGTGATCACGGCTGAGTTTCCGGTAACTACCACCGACCAAGTCAGCCCGCGCCGTGGATTCATCAGCACGTTCAATGCATCGAGTAGCTTCATGCCGTTCAGATCGAGCGACGTGGGAGTGAAGGACAGCAAGTTCGCGGGGTCGCTGATCGTCCACACCAGGGGGCACGCGGGAATGTATGCGGGTGCGGTTTGGCCCCGCGCATGGCATGCGAGCAGATAGCGGATGATCTGAAATGCCGTCCACTTTTGGCCGGGTTTTCCACGGGTGAAGGCGCGGCACACCGGGCCGGTTCCATCGATGTCGACATCTGCGCTATGCATGTCGCCCATGGGCTCGCCGTTGAAAGGCGGCATATATCCGGCGTCGATCAAGTTATCGGGGCCGCCGCCGGATGAACTCCAGCGCCGTTCGAGCCCTCGATTACAGACCAAGCGCGACAAGGCGTTGGTGATTCCCAAGCACGAGACAGCCTGTTCTGACAATCCTCCGCCTTCATCTGGCAAGATGGTCGCCATCACTTCGCCGTGCCACAGTGGCTCCCAGGTGTCACCCTGGGCACTGACGCTGCCGGATGCCTGTTGAATCAGCACTCGCACCCATTGGCCGATGATGGCGGTCAATGGCGTAACAAATGACGGATTGCCAGCGACGCCTGGACGGCGAACCATGCCGGTGCGCAAGCGTAGTGATCCAGAGCCGACGAATTGACCTGCTCCTTCGCCAACTTCCGGTGCTTCCAAATCGACCTGGTCAACCCAAGTGCCCCAGGCTGTGGCCGTCTGCACCAAGTGCTTCTTGAAGGTACGGATGACTGTCATGATTCAGCCACTAAGCGCCAGATTTGCGTCATCAGACACGTATTGCCGCCGGCTCCGGTGATGGCCTGGGTAGCTCCGCGCACGTCTAATATTGTGCAATTGGCAAACGTCGTCCCGTCGGCATCCGTCACGCTGACAACGGTTCCGACCAAGGCTTCGCCGGCACCTAAATAGGCAATGCATGCGGCGGGAGAGCTGATTAGGATCGTCTGCAGTTCCTGTTCGACGCCATGCGGCGCACTGACCACCACTCCATGACCTGCGACACCTGCCCGGCGGAAGACCTGAGCGTCGGGGCGGGGCCCCTGCAGGGTTCCGCGCATCGCGGTGAAAACGAGTCCTCCGATATTGGACATTAATTACTCGTCACGGACGAGCCGCGCTTATAGGTATTGAGTTTATCGGCTTCACTGCCGGCCCCGCCAAATTTCTCGCCCAGGTGCGCCAAAGCTGCCACGACTTTGTCCTGCGCTTTGGCCGCAGCTGCCATCAACTCAGCTCCACGTTTGACCTCATCGACGACCTGCCCGACGGCCTTTGCCACTGGATCGAGAATATCAGCTGCTGCGGCGGCGACGGCCGTCGCGGTGCGTCCGCTGATCAGATCGTCATTTTGTGCAGCGGGCACCAGTTCGCCTGCGGTGAATGCCGCATCGATTGCGTTCAGTTTATTGATGGTGTCGAAGCTGCCGCCGAGTTGGGTGCTGCGTCGGCTCAAATCGAGCGTATCGCTGGCTTTGCCGATATTTTCCATCGTCGGCATTTGGCCGCGCAGATCGACCAGTTCTCTGGCCAATTGCATGGCTCCACGTCGCTCGGTGAGGCGTTTCACGGCTTCGCTAAAAGTAATTTCTCCAGTTTCCGCCAGTGCTTTGGCACCCTCGCGAATCATTTTTTGACGTGCTGCTGGTGCCAACATCAGCGCCGTTTCGCCCTGGATGGCATTCTGAAGGGTCACGCCACGGCCCACGTCGGCCTTGGCCTGATTGATCGACCCGCCGCGCATCAGCAACAGGCGCGTGTCTGCTCCCTGCGATGCACCGCCGGCAGCGGTGCTGCTACGAGCGTCGATCCCACTCTTGACGGCAGCGGCAAGCTTTTGCTCCCAGGTCACGCGATCCTTGGCTAGGTCGACAGCCTTTTGCGATTGCGCATTCATTACGCTGATGGCAGTGGTGGCCAAAATAGCCCCGGCTGCCAGGGCAGCGAATGGGCCGCCTGCGCCACCCAGCACGCGGCCGGCGATGCCACCGGCTGGTCCGCCTGCTTTGGCCAGGGCACCACCGGCTTCTTTGAGCTGCCGTTGCAGCCCAGCAGCTTCCGCTTTAGCGCGTTGGATGACCGGGGTGGCCCGATCATCCATCCCGAATGTAAAGCTGACGTCTGACATGGGAGATCTCGATCATCGGGTGTATGGTGGAGCGCGTTCGGTGCGCACGGCCCAGGCGGCTAGGTGGGCAGCTTCTTGGTGCGTCAGCCCTATAGGGTCGATGCCGGCGGCTCTCAGGGCGAGGAGTGCTCGTCGGCTTCGGCTTTTGGGAGTGTGGTCGCGGCGTTGAAAAGGGCTTGGACGTCAGTGGTGCTCAGCAGGTGCCAGGCGTGGATAGCCTCGGCTGGTAGGGCGATGACAGAGGAAATCGCCAGGCGGCAGAATTGGATCACGTCCGGTTCGTTGGGCGCGATCGGGCCGTTTCCGCTGCGATCCCACAGACGGCTGGTGACTTGGCCATAGGTGGACACCGGTCCCGCCAAGCTGCCGTCAAGATTCACTTCAACGCCTTCCATGTAGGAAGGTGCCACTGGCACCACAGCGCCACATTTCAGGCGCACGGGCAACCCGTCACGCAGCAGTTCTGGCACGGGTAGCCAGTCGGAGGCCTTGAATGCTGGCAGTGGTTCGATGGTCGAGAATTCCAGCCCATCGAGCCCTGGCTTCCATGGACCCCAATCGGTGCGCGTGACGGCATCCGTGCGCGTGACCACGGTACCGGTGCCTATGCGGGCGATGGTCCAGCCGTTGACCAGGCGGTGCGCCAGAATGCGCGACAGTCCTGGGTGGGCGCCGGCCACAACGGCGTCGATCTCCACCGGCTCCGAGGTGCGAAAGCGGATCATTAGACCACCGCCATGGAAAGACCGCTGGCCTGGCCATCGGCGCTCAAGATCTCGACTTCGATCACGACGCGGGGCTGGCCATCGTCGCCAATGGTGCTGCGTACGGCCTTCACGGTGACAGCCGCACAGGTGTAGGTGATCGATCCGGCCAGCGTCACGCCGCCCGTGTGCCGGACACCGGTCAATACCATGGTGCCAGACGCGCCGATGGCCGGGCGGGTTCCGGGGTCTTTGGCGGTGATGGTGGCCATTTCGCCCAGTTGCAGCAGGCACGCCTTTTTCAGACGCAGTTCGGCGTTGCTGCGCGTGTCGACCACGGTGCCGGCGGTCTCGTTGACTTCGATCACCAGGGTGCCGACCAAGGTGGTGCCGGCGACGACGCCAGCCGATGCGAGGTAGGTACTGATCATGCGACATTCCTTGCCGCAAATGCGGCGGTTCGAGATTGGAGTTTGGAAGAGAGGATGATGGACTTGGCGCGCTGGCGGCTGGCGGTGCCCAGGGCCTTGTCGACTTGGGCCCGTGCGCGGCCGTTGATGCGGGCGGCGACCTTCACCGGGGTGGAGTCGATGAACCTGATCAGTGCGTCGTGAAACTGGCGCTTCACATAGGTGCGTTCGCGCAGGGTGATCTTTTTGAAGCCTGCGGCGGTCTCAGGCTGCACGCCATGCGGCAGGGGCACGATGACGCGCACGCGCACGTCGCCCTTGGTGGCGACTGACTGCGCATTCGATCCGCCCTCAGCGGCTTCGAGCCAGTCGCCGGTGAGGTAGAATGGCCGAGCACCGCCACGTGTGTACAGCAGTTGCCCCACGGCGTAGGCCTTCGACCAGCGCAGCGGCACATAGTTTTCGAGAAACCGAACGCCGGCCACCTGCCCAGCGGCGCGGATGACGGTGTTCCACCCGCCGGTGGTGAACAGACGACGGGCCCGCTCGGATTCGAGCTTGATCTCTTCCCCGAAAAAACTGGCGATGATAGCCATGACTATTCCGTCCCCAGGACGCGGATCGTCAGCACGCTGCCAAACCACTCGGGCCATGGGCACGATGCCGGCATGCGCGCCGGGCCCTTGAATTGCCACCCCAGGATGTGGGTGTATCCGAGCAACTTTGCCTTAGCGCGGATAGCGGCATTCACGTTGCGGGCCCGGCGGAGCTGGTCGACCTGGCTGAGGCCGTTCACCGGCTGCATCAGCAGCGTGATCGACACCTCAATCAGGCCTTGGAAGGCATCGCCGTCGCGCTTGAGATCGCCGGTGTCGACCTCCACGACGGCATGGCTGCCCAGGTCTGGTGGGGCGTCAGATTCAAAGACGTGCGCCAGTGCCGTAGTCGCGTCAACAGCGCCAACCGCCAACTGGAAGTCGGAGGTCTGGGAGACCAGATCGGAAGCCCAAAAAATGGCGGCAGCTTCAAGTGATGTCGTGGGTTCGGTCATGGTGCCGTCACCGCCCCAGCCGCATTGCTGCGACGTGCCTTGTCCATGCGTGCACGCACGGTGATTGCTGCCACGTCGCGTGACTCGATGCCGATGATCGTCCAGGTGCCGGTCGCCGGGCCCGTCGTCAGCACCAGGGTGTCATCGATCGCGGGCACAACGTTGGCGGCAAGCTGATCGAGCAGGATGACAAACAATGCTTCGCGGCGGGCGACCTGGTGGCCCAGCTCGGCAAACTCGTCGAGGGTCAACGGCAGTTCGTTCCATGACAGCAGCGCCGGGGTCTGCACCACCGGGGTCAGCAGGGCACCGGCCTTGGTGACGAATGCGCCGCGCTCGCCGTGATGGCCAAGTGCCGTCTTCGCGTTGCGGGCCATGAGCTTGTCCAGTCGTTCGTTCAGGCTCATGTGAAGCCCTGCAGAATCTGAACGGGCACGCGGGGCCAGGTCACCTTGCCGCTGCCGTCCGTGATACTGACCTCAAGCTGGCACTGCCCGATGACCAGGTTGGGATACGTGCCAGCAGCCCACACGGCCACTGCCACGCCATTGGCGAAGTCGGCGAAGGTCGCGCCCGCGCTGCAGGTGGCTACAGGCGTCAATGCGGTGGTGCCGGCGGCATTGATCAACACCGCCTTCACCGTCTTGCCCGTCATATTCAACGGGCCCGATGGTCGTTCGACCACGAACTCCAAGGTCAAAGCGTCGGTCAGGAATGCGGTCAGCATGGGATGCCGTCTTTCGCGCGGATGCGTCCACGGAGGTTCGGCCACAGGTGCGATTCACGCGCACGCAGCCGGCCAGGATGCGCGCACAGTCGACCGGCACCCGATCGCGGCAGGTCGGTGAAGATCGCCGTGCCGCTGGAATTGGGTCCGCCCTGTGCGGCAAAGCTCAGGCGCAGGTAGCTGGCGGCCGTTCCGGCAGCAGCAGCCGTCCCCAGGCCCGCCATCAGCAGGCCGATGCCAAACGCATCGGTGCCAGTGGCAGTGGCGGTGCCCGTGGCGGCCATCTGATTGACCGACGATGCGCTGGCGGTGCCCGTGCTGGTCGCATTGGCTGAGGCGACGGAGACCGTCGTGACATATGCCGCGGCAGTGCCGGCGCTCGATGCGGTTGCGAGTCCGACGATGGCCGTGCTGGCATTGGCGATCGCTGTACCAGTGGCGCTGGCGTCCGCACTCGCAACCACTGGGGTGACGACGCGGGTGGTTGCCGTTCCGGTACTGCTGGCCACTGCTGAGGCTGCGCCCGCATACCGCACGGCCGCAATGGCCGTCCCCGCACTGCTTGCCGTGCCGGTGGCAACGCCGGCATAGGCGACGGCGGCAATGGCGGTGCCGGCGGCACTGGCTGCACCCAAGGCCACGATTGCCGAGGTGGCCACCATGTCCGCCGTGTCACCGCTGGCAGCATCGCCTTGGGCGATCGCCTGGATGATGACCCCCATCGTGCAGGTGCCGGTGCTGATCGCGTTCGTCTGGTTCACCACCAAGGTGGTGTCGTAAAGATTGCCCGATCGATACGTCAGCGAGGCGCTATAGGGCAACCCACGGCTGGTACCGTTGAACTGAATGAACATCCCCGCCGTGCCCGTCGACGTGGCAGCAGCCGGGGCCCACATTGACGTATCATACGGCAATGTAACCCGGTAGGTCAGCGTCGTGCGGTAGGGGTTGCTCATGGGTTATTCGATGCGGTTGCGATCAATCGCCTTCAGGTGCCAAACCGAGTTCGCGCATCAGCGCCATCACCGATGGGTGGCCGCCAATCGCACCCTTGCTGATCGCGACGCGCACCAGCTCTTTCAGCGCATCGCGCACGCGCTCGCTGATCTCGACCGGGGGCTGCACGAAACGGTTCCAGGCTTTGGCTTCGGCCTGAGTCACGTCTTTGGGTTCGGGTGCCAGTTCCGTCAGATGGTTCTCGGCGAACTCGCCAACCCGAAACAACTGCGCGGGGTCGGTCAGCATGCCGGGTGCGCTGCACAGGTTGGACAGCAAGTGCGCCGCGCCGTTGGTGAGTTTGATCGAATGCTTGGCCATGGTGGTCTCAGCGGGTAAAGGCGTACGCGATCAACGCGACGCTGGTGATGCACAGGAGTGCGAGAAAGGGGGCAGCAGGTAGGCGAGCGAAGCGGTTCATGGCCATTGCCAAGGATCAGAGAGCCAGGCGCGAAACGCGGCTGGATCGAGCGGGGTCGGTTCGCCATGCAGCCACGTCTGCAAGGTTCCTGATTGGTGCATCCACAGCGCGGCGGCATAGGACGCCGCATAGGACAGCTCGGCCCGATCGCCGCCGAAATCATCGCCCGTGTATGCGACGATCTGCAACAGGGTGACGTCTGACCTGGCAGCGACGCGGATGCGGTTGTTGGTCGTGAATTGCAGCTTGCCGTCAGTGACGCGCAGCCGTTCCATCATCACGGCGGTACCCTCGTTCAGCCATCGCGGAATCCTCGGCAGTCGGGCATGGGCCAGGGCGTGGAAGACTTCGTGCCGCATGCTCGATGCGTCGTTGGGGCAGTGGTACGCATAGATCGTCGCGGTGGCGTTCAGGTACATCCATCCGTTTTGAGCGGTGTAGCCAGGCACATGCAGGTCGAGCAGGGCTTGCTGGTTGGCATGCCATTCGACGCGTGGGGTAATCGGTGCGACGTGCAGCCACGCGGCGAGGGCATCGCCGTAGTCGCTGGCATAGGCGAATGACGCCGTCAGCAGGATGAGCGCGAGGCGCATCATGACGTCTGGCTCGAATAGAGCGGCGAGAAGTGCAGCGTCCCGTTGACGTTCACCTTGAGCCACCCAGTCACTGCCCCTGGAGTGGTTTTTGTTGTGCCTGCTGCCAGCGCCTTGTGGGTGCCGATCGCTGCGTCAAAGCGCATGACTGCGGCATCGGTAATAGTCGAAGTGCCTGCGGCGTTGGTGAGGTTCCAGTAATTGTGTCGGGTTACGGTGAATGCACCGTTATACGTTGGGGAAAGCGAGATTCCCCCCAGATAACCGTCAGTGACACCAGCTGCGATGGTGCGAATGCAGTTCGTGCGCAGTGCTGCAGTCGTTTCATCGGGGAGGGATAAGATCGCACCACCGGCCACGGTCAGCGCTGAGCTGGTGGCGTCACTGAACGTGCAGATGCCCAACAGCGTATTCGTCACGCCAGCAGCGCCGAGATTTACACCGCCGCCGTTTGGGTTGAGATTCAATGGGCGATTGGCTACTGAAACTTCACCAGCCTGGAGCCATCCGACGTTTGACGTACCATCAAAACCAATGCGCAGCGTCTTGTTTGTGTTGCTCTGATCACTGGCAATGATCTGGCCGACTCCGGCCGTGGTGCGATTTGAAATCGCGATAATCGAGCCAGCATACAGTGTTTTGGCGATGCTAACCCCGCCGGCAAATACGTTGCCCGCGGTTCCGAACGCCGTGGCATCTAGCGAGCAATTGAATGACATCACAGCGGCAGTTGAGGCTCCTGCCGTGATGGCTAATGGGCTGTAACTGTTTGTGTTGTCTCGTAGCAGAAGTGCCGTTGATCCGTTGAATCCTAATTGCCACTGCTGTTGGGCTGTCTCGCTCGACGTGATGATCAGTGCTGCATATCGTACAGAGGTCGTTCCATTGCCACACAACGCGTGAAAGAAAGAGCCGTTCGTCGTCGAAGTATTAGACAATAGAACGCTGAGATCCACGGCTGTTGAACGCGTAACGGTGAGCGCGCCGCCCAGGCTCGTCGCACCGCCGACGGTCAATGTCCCGCCGGCATTTACATTTCCGCCGCCGATGCCGACATTCGTTGCCGCAGTTCCATTGCCGATCTTCAGTGCACCAGTGATGCTCGATACCGCGCTCGTCGTATCGCTGATCGTTTGAGCAACTGAAAACGTCTGCGCCTGCCCCAGCATCGCGAACGTGTCATTCGCGGCCAACACCGGCAAGGCGTAGTTGAACGATCCGGTTAACGCACCTGCAATGGTGATGATGGCGGCGAGTGAGGTCGTGCCGCCATTACGCCCCTGCAGCCGCACACCATCCTGCGTGCTCGCATTGCGCACCGTGAGGCCAGCCGTGCCCATGCCCAGGAAGCCCAACAGGCACTGCTGGATGGCGGCAACGGCGTCGTTGATGTTGGTGTGCTGCACGTCGTGCTGCAGCCCGCCAGCGGCATCCATGAGGGTGCTGCTGGTCGGGTTGACGAAGGCATCGGTTGAGCCGGGGAACAGCGTCGCCATGGGATTAATCCAAGGTCAGTTTGAGATTGCCGGCGGTGATGGTGGGGATCGCGCCGACCACCAAGGACTGGCCACCAGCCGGGCTGGTGATCTGCATGCGGGCGAGAATCTTCGACGCGCCCGAACTCGCGAGGCCGACCGACACCCACATGACCGTGGCCGGGTTGGCGGTGCATTGGCCCCAGCTCAAGGTGTTGTTGTTCACGACCTGGCCGGTGCCGGCATTGCTCGACACCGTCCACGAGCCGGTGTCGCGCGAGATCGCGATGCGGGCATAACCGGTGTAGGCGGATTCGCTGGTCGTCTGGTCGCCAGCTTCGCCGGGGTCTGCCGTGTGCAGGGCGGCATACAGCGAGCCAGCCGTGGCGGATCCGCGCACGCCGGTGGCATCACCCAGCAGCGCGATGTTGACGTTGGTGAACAGCAGCGAGAGCAGATCCGTCTCGAAGGTATTGGAAAATGACATGGTAGTTGCTCAGGTCACAGGGTGACGGCGGAAGAGATGGTCGGCCAACCAGCGCACGATGGCGGGTTGGCGTGCGAGGCTGGCGGCATCGAGCTGCTGCCGTTCGATGGAGTTCGATTCGGCGGCGGCCGAGGCGTAGTGCTGCGTCTCGCGGCCGAGATGAATGGCCACCCACACGGCGAGCCCTGCGAAGACCAGGACGGCGAGCACCGCAAGGCCACCCAGGACGTAGAGCAACACGTCACCGGCAGCGAACCACGCAGAGCCAACGAGGCAGGCGATCACCACGGCACCAGGCACGCCGATCGCCAGCTTGAGCGGGATGCCCCACCACAGCAGCAAGCCAGCACTAGCGATCGCCAAGGCGATGCCGACGCCAGCAATGCCAACTGCCCAACGGCGATCTGACGCCCGTTGTTTGTTATCGGCACGCTTCTGTGCAGCAGCTTCAGCTTTGTCCGTCAGCGTGGCCAGTTCGGCTCGCTCCTCAGTGGCGCGATGTTGGGCGTCGATCCGCATCTTCGCCAGCTCATCGGCAATGGCGCTCTGGCGGTTGGCCTCTTCGATGTGGCCTTGCGATTGGGCATCGATCGCGGCGACACGCGCAGCGGTTTCGCGATGGCCAAGGTCTTCAGCCGTGATCTGCGCTGGCACATCGGCGAGGCGCGGCCGTTCGATGGGGGTATCACCACACCGGCACAGGGCGAACAGCAGCGCCAGCCCGACGAGGGTGGTGATGACGATCTTGGCCAACGTCCGTTCGTGAGAGGTCATCATGGCCCGCGCCTTTCAAAATGATCTTCGATGCGATGCAGGGCTTCCAGAATTTCCGTGCGTTCACGATCGCGCTGGCGTTCGGTCGCCTCGGTCCGCTTATCGTCAGCGTCGCGCTTTTGTTCGAGCACGATGATCCGCTTTTCGTGATCGGTCGTGATCCCGTGGATGTACCCGACGGCACCTGTCAGCGCCGTCCACAAAACGGCGATCACGCTGCCCAACGTCACGTTGAGCGGCGTCTTGCTGGTGATCGCTTTGAGCGCGCTGGTGGACATGTCGGCAGATACCTGTCGGGTAATTCGGTCAGTGATGATTTTGGATTGGTCAGTCATGGCGGCGGCCGTGCCGCCCTGCTCAGGCCAGGGCGGGCGGGTCGACGTCAGACGACGGGTGGATTCTGATTCTTGTCGGTGTCATCCGCTGGAGGCTTGTCGGTCGCTTTCGGAGTCTTCGGTTTGGCCGCGATCTTTGGCTTCCAGCCGAGGATGGTCCACTCGCTCAGCGTGCTGCGATCGCAATGCGCTTCGCCGTGGGTTGGGTGAACGATCTCGATGGTCTGTTCATTGATGATCGGGCGGATGGTTTTGTCGTCGGTGTCCATGTGGTGCTCGTGCAGAGGTGATTGGAAAAAATGAAGCAACTCACCACCCCAGTCGCAGGACGCGAATGGGGTGGTGATCTTGGGGCGGCTAATCAGCGGATAATTTTGCGCAGCCACTCAGGGCGACGGACAGCGCCACCGTACACGGCGGACACTTCCCACATGTTCTGGTGGTATTGCTTGTAGTAGGCCAACCGCAGAGCGATGCCGGTGATCGGGTCACGCACGATGGTGTCGATCGTCGCCTGATCGCCATCCGGTGGGGTGGCGGATGGGCGGATCGAGAAGTACGTGGCGGCCGGGTGACCAACCATCGAGCTCGCGAAGTGGGTGGCGATCTTCGTGACGGCCGCTGCGTTGGCGACGGCGGTCAGCAAGCCACGGGTCAGGGTCAGGGTCGTGCCGCTGAGGCTTTCAACGACGTACTGGTACAGCGTGGCCGTACCGGGGATGAACGAGCCCGCGATGGTCACCACATCGCCAGGATTGAAGGCGAGCGTACCGGTGCCCACCGTCAAGACGCGGACGCCGGCAGCGTAGCCAGGGCCGTTGTTGATCAGGTAGCCAGAGCCCGATCCAGCCGTGTGCTGGCCGCCGACGACCTGGTCATAACCCGTGCGGAAATTCGACAGCATGCCCAAGCGGCCAGATGCCCAGTCCGTATCGCGCGGGGCCTCGTTCAGTTTCTGGAACTGCGTCAGCTTGGATGCGCTGGCGTAGTCGTTGGTACCCATGACGGCGATGCGGTTGGAATCCGGGGCCTTGTCATCTGCCAGCGACTTCCAGGAATCGACCAGGATGTTCGGATTGGTGGCGAACGGATCGGTACCGACGGTGCCGAATGCGCCACCCGCACCGACATCCATCAAGCCGAAAGCAAACCCGGCGGCAGCATCGATGACAGCGGCGACGGCGAGATTCAGCGCTTCGAACTGGTAGTTCGGGCCGAGATCGGCGAGGCCTTTGTAGTCTTCGCCAGTGATGTCGAACTGACCGGCTTTCTGCTGGTTGAGCGTCATATTCTTGACGAAACCAGTCAGACCAGCGGCCTGTGGGGAGACATTGGCCGGGACCACGTCGATGGCCGTGATGTTCGGCAAACCGGGGTAGCTGATCGTTTGGCCTTTCGCGACGGCCTCATGGCGCTGATCGCGAGTAACGGCGTTGAAGATGAAGCCCGAGTTGCGGGCCGTTTCCTGGATGGTCGCGATGATCGCGGGAACCAGCAGGGTGAGATTGTTCGTGGACATGACGTGCTTTCAGTGAAAGAGAGGGAGATATCGGTGGGGATGAGATGCGGATTTGTTGGCCTAGCCGAACTTGGCTTTGCCGGCCTGCATGGCCTTCCATTCAGCCTTGGTCAGACTGGCCGAACGAGCGATGGGGATGACTTGCACGGTGGCTTCACCGGCACCCGGATCGGTGGGCACGTTGGCCGCGAAATTCTTGGCCTTGGCGGCGGCTTCGGTGGCGGCGGCGGCGTCGGCGGTGGCCTTGGCAGCATCCGCATCGCGCTGGGTCAGCTTGGCCTTCAATTCGGCGATCTCGGCATCCTTGTTCGCGTCGACCGACTTGCGAACAATGGCGTCGAGTTTTTCCGGGGTCGCGTCCGGTTTGATGGCCTCTTTGACGAGCGCAGAGGCCAAGGTGGGGTGGGCTTCAGAAAGGGCGGTCAGAGCCGCCTGCGTCTTGGTGTCCATGTTGGACTCCTTTTCAGTGCCGGCGGCTGCCGGCGGGTTGGGTTGGGTTGGTGCTGCGGCCTGTGGTGTGGGCATGGCCTGGCCCAGCAGGTCATCGAGAGAGGCGACCCGGTCAGCGAGTCCCATAGCGATGGCCGCATCTGGTCGCCACATTTCGCCGGTGGTCGCGGCGGCCAGCTGCTCATCGGTGAGGCCGCGTCCGGCTTGCACCGTGCTGGCAAACACCTGATGGAAGTCGGCCATGTCGCGATCGATCGAGAGGGCTTGCTCGCGGGTCAGACTTTCGCCCATTGCTCCGGGTGCCTTCAACGGCGACGTGCGGAAGACCTGCACTTTGAAGCCACGCGACTCCTGAGCTCGGGTGCTGTCGACGTGCGCGGTGATAACGCCGATGCTGCCGACCTCAGTGGTTGGCCCGGCCATTACGATCTCGTCGCACTGGCTCGCGAGCCAATACCCGGCTGATGCGGCCATGCCGTCGACGAAGGCAATCACCGGCTTGCCGTTGGCGCTGATGTCGCGAATGACCTGCCCGGTTTCAGCGGTGCCGGCGACCGTGCCGCCAGGTGAGTCGATACGCAGGATGATGCGCTCAATGCGCGGGTCAGATGCAAGGGCCTGCAGGTCACGCTGCATCGATTCGGCAGAGCGTCCGGCGTCTTGGCAGGCGCCATTGATCTGATCGGCATAGCGTGCCAGGACTCCGCGCACGGGCATGATCGCGGTGTTGCCGACGATCGTGGGCGATGGTTCGCTGGCAGGTGCGGAATCCACGCTGCCATCGTCGAACGCGGCGGGGCGGTGACCGTTGGCGCGATCCTCAAGCAGCGCAGAAAGCGAGTCGAAGATCGGGGGGTGAATCGCCCACACTTGGGACGACAGGAATCGAAGAGCGGGGCTGAGGAGTTTCATGCGGCCTTCCGCTGAATAGAGGTGACCGGTTCGCCGTCAGGGCCAACCGGTTCGCCGTCATCGTTGGGGGTGGAGTCGTCGCCTGCGGGTTCGGCTGGCGGATCGAGCGGGGTCTCTTCGACGACGGGCTGGATCGGTGCGGTGGCCGTCGTCGTATGCAGAGCTTCAGTTTCGGCGTCCTGCGCCTTCTGTTCCTGCTCATCCTCGTAATCCATGCCGAACATGGCGAGAGCGGTCGTTTTGCTGACGTCGTTGGCCACCAGAATTCCGATCGTGTCGGCATCCTTCTTGCGGTCGGTGCTGTATTTCGGCGGTCCACGATAGGTGCCTGCGGCCAAGCCATCCATGCCAGCTTCGCCAGGCTCCAGTTCACCACTGGCGACGCCCTCGGCGATCGCGGCGCGATCAGCTGGTTGCTCGGCCTGTTCAACATGATCGATCTGCCAGGTCTGCGCCGTGCGATCGAGTTGATCGAGACCGGCACGGGCGGATGCCAGGGATGCCTCGCCCATCTGACAGAGCACCACTTCGACGGGCATGGCCCATGCCGCGGTAAGCACCCGATACATGGTGGTGACGAAGGCTTTGTAATCATCGCCCTTGAAGTCGATGGTGGGCAACACGACCTGCGTGCCGAGCCGGGCGTAGAACACCTTCAACGGGGCGAAGGTGGCATATGGCGTCAGTAAGGTGCCGTTTTCCTCGGCCTCTTTCAGCGCATCGGGATCATCGGTGTAGGTGATGATCGGCATGCACGCTTGGGCACGCTTGGTCGTCACATGGGCTTCCATCGTTCCCTGAAGCTGCTTCACCAGCAGCACCAGCGGGGCGAACATCGAAACGCCACGCAGCATGCCGGGCAGCAACAGGCCAGTGCGGCGGATGACGTTGCGGGTTCCGTCCTTGGCGATGATCGGGATTCGTTGCCACTTGGATTCGTTTCGCGAACCCCATTCACCGACCACATCAGTACGCACCCAGATGGCGATGACTTCACCGCTGGCGTCCAGTTCCAGGCCTTCGTACAGGCGGGGATTGTTGGGTACGTTGTCGGGGTTGCTGACGCGTTCAGGCCGCACTAGTCGCCAGCGCGTATAGTGGGCTGCGCCGTCTTTGAGCACCCGCACGAGGTAGCCCTCACCGAGCACCGTGGCGCACCAGTCGAGCTGACGCATGAGTTGGCGGCGAGTCAGCAGGCCATCCGCGCTGAAGGTGTGACCACGTGAGCGATCAATGATGCGTTCGACCTTACGGCGCAGAGCACGCTCAGCGGTCGTGGTCACACCGCTGTCGGTCAGGTAGGCGAGCGATTTAACCCGTAGGCCTGCGGGCCCGTGGGTGTTGTCGAGCTTCGCCGCCACCATGGCCTGACTGAATGGATCGTTGGCGACCAGCTCCTGAGCGCGAGCGGCCATAATGCCGGCTTCCCAAGTCCACGTCCAACTCGGGTCGGTGAGCACCATCGACATATCCGCGAGCAGGCGGTGATTGCCGCCTGCAACGAACGTCTGACTGCCGCCGAGGGAGTTGATCATACGTTACGGAACCCGCCGTATCCGCTGATGATTCCGCCTGGTGCTTTGACTCGACCGATCTGTTCGTCGGCAATTTTGATCAGGCGTTCAAAAAACTGCACGTCATTGGCGAAGGTTCGGCCATTGAGGGTGTAGCTGGTCAACCCATTGGTCAGGCCGCATTCAACGATTTTGCCAGTCGCCCAGGTTTTGATTTTCGCCCAGTCAGCAGTGAACACTGACGCGACCGCGTTCAGCTCATCTTGAATCCCCTGAATATCGAGTTCGGGCATGATGCCGCCCGCTGTACTGATCCGGGCTCATAAATTGAATCCCCCGGCGGTGCAGAATCTGCATCCATTACCATTGACAGACGCCCACCGACAGTCAGCGCAGGATCAAAGCCCGAATCAGCGTCATGGTCGACAGACGCCATGAGTTGTTGCAGCTCTGGCACTGGAAGCGTTGCACGGTCACCGTGCGACCATTGTCGCGACCGCTGACGTCGATCGATCCGCACGATGGGCAACACAACGCGGTGACCTGCACAGTGCCTTGGCCTGGTTGCCAATTCGTGGCGTCGGTGCGCGGTGGCCTCTGGCGCGGTTCGCTGCCATAGCCCTCTAAGTAATTTTCGCGTGCCATCAGGTAAACCCTGCCATGAAGTTGGGTTCGTCGCGACGAACGCGGTTCGTGACGGTGCTCGGCTTCGGCCGATCTTTGCACCAGCCGAGGATGTGCGCCAACGCCAGGGCGTTCGCTTCGTTGTCCCACCAGTGGTTGTCGGTGCGTTCGCTGATGCTGTCGCCGGTGGAATTGATCACGCGGGGACGCCAGACGACCTGCTGTGCCCAGCCGCCGGGCACGCGGCGGCGTTCAACGACTTGTTCCTCTGAGGTGAGGGAATTCAGGTAGAAGTCAGGAGTGCCATCTGCCAACCACCAACGCGGGCGGGGGCGATCAACCGACGATGACGGCAGAGCGCGAATGGCGTCCCAAAGCTCGGTGCGCCAGTAGTGCGGGTGCACCTTCCATTCGCGGACGTTGGGTGGCTTGGGGGTGCGGCGTTTGGTGCCGGGTTTGTCGACCACCTCGGCCCACGGGATGCCGTCTTTGGCGCGTGGATCACCGCGCACCAGCACGCGATCGGCGGGGCGCTTGCTGGCCCACAGGTAGGCCTCAAAGAGGTAGTTCCCGTTGCCGCAGTCCATCGCCGTCTTCGTCGGTTTCTTGGGTACGCCGCCGATCATCCAACTGCGCTGTTCCAAGGCATCACGCTCTTCGATGGTGTTGGCACGGCCGGCATCGACCAACCATGATTCGCCACCGGGGGCGAAGGCACGCAGCACCCAGGGGAACCACCATGTGTCGCGGCTGTTGCCCTGCTGGTCGAAGATCAGCAGCAGGTACGGTGCGGCATGCGGCAAGCCGTGGCCGAATTGGTAGGCTTCGGTTGGGGTGGTGGTCGCTTTGATCTTGTCGGTGTCGGCCTCGGTGACGGTGCGCAGCCAGCATTCGGCGCGCTCGTTGTTGATGAAGGTCTTGCGGTTGCCCTCGGTGCCTTGGCTGGCCTTGGCCCAGCCGCTGGCGAACTCATCCAGCGTTTGATCGATCGAGAACAACGATCCCATCTGCGCGCTGCGCACGAACCCTTCGACGGGGTAGATCTGCGTCAGGCGACCGTTGCCGTCGCGATCGGCGTGCGGCACCCAGTGTCCATCAGGGTATTCAGGTGAGACTGACCAGGTGCCGGCCGACCAGCGTTCTTGGTGCACGGCGTCGCGTGACATGGTGCGCAGCGCTTCGCCATCGTGCAGCACGCCGCAGAACGTGCAGACGTATCGCGCCAGGCGCTGTTGTCGCACGGCAGCCGGGCTGACTTCATTCCAGCGATGGTCACCCGACAGCACGATATTGGTGGGGTTCAACCAGTCAGATGCCGCGCAGGTACTGCAGGTGATCATCAGACGTTCGTCACTGGCCCCCACGGTGAGACGGCGCCACATGTGGCCCGACAACACACCGGGCGAGCTCGCGCCGATCAACAAGCGTGAACGCGGGTAGGTGCGTTGGCGCGATGCCATCTGGTCGATGGGGTCGCCATAGCCGCCGACATCGAGGTCGAAGCGCTCCAACTCATCGGCGGCGATCAGTCCATAGTTCCCGCTGCGCAGGTCGTCGATCACGTTCCCGTTTAGAAAGAACTGCAGCCCGGTGCCGATCGACCAGGTGCGCGTGCCCAGCGCACGCTCGCGGGCTTCGTCGCCACGCGGCAGGCGGCGCTCCAGGGCTTTGATCCGTTCCAGCCGAGCCTGTAGGCGGAATATGCGATTGTCTTTCAGGTCAGCGCCACGGCCCATGTACAGCGCCGCTTTGCGCGGAAAGTTCGCCAGCGTGTACAGCAGCACGTCATGCAGAAAGGTCGTCTTCACGATCTGCGTCGCGGCGCAGATCCACAGCTGCTCGCAGAGATGCGCATATGGGTCGCGTGGATCAGGTCGACCTGACAGCCGCGCCTGCACCAGGCGCAACCACCGCCGCATGATCAGGGCGCGTTCGGTAGACCACCGCCGCCCGTCTTCCATCACCAGGTGATCACTGCACCACCGCCACACATCCTGCGCCTGCGGTGGCACCAGCACTTCACGGGCCAGGCGGCGGTAATGTTCCACCGGCTGCGTCAGATGCAGTTTGCCGCTCGCGTTCTTCACGTTCGAGCCGGAGCCGGAGGGAATCGTCGTCGGGATGGAATAAGCCATGGGTGCGGTAGCGATCGACGTGGGAGTAGGTGTCAGCGGGATCGAGGTCGGAGCAGTCGGGCGGGTCGGTCATGTGGGGCTGCCATCAATAGCCGGCGATCCGCCTAGTCTCTGTTCGGGCGGATGAATGTAGTCCCACAGCTTAAATCCGGTGTCCGATATTCCTGGGGTATGAAGTATAAAATCCCCCTGCTCGCGGGTGATCGGCTCGCAGCGCCGGAATCCGTTAGCTCGGAATGGATTTCCATCGTTATCGAGTACCTGATGACGGCCTGGGAAAATCTCGCCGGCATAAAATCCAACGGCGTATTGATCCCATGCCTCGCCGTCTGCGTATTTAGTCGCAAGGCAGTATTCCCCTAATGTGCACTGGCGGCGTGGGCGCGATACCAGATCGAATGCCGGCGCGTCTGGCTGGTTCGCGATCACCATGCGCAGCTCAGCCAGCAGCGACGGTAATAGATCTCCATCGATCTTGGCCAAGCTGAGCGATTGGGCGAGCGCGGCCGGGATGGTGATGGTGTCGCTCATGGCTTCGCCTGGGTCTCGGCCTGCTGATCCTGGGGGTTGGCCTCCTTGAATAACGAAAAGTCGATAACCCACACCAGCGGATTTTCCTGCCACGAGCCGATGCCGTAGATCGATTCCCACAGGGCGCGGAACCACTCGCGAGGATCAGGACCATTTTTCATGTTCGCAAAAGGGCATCCCTCGGCCATTGCGTCACCACGGCTTATGTCGTGCAAATTTTCAGATCTGATTTTGTCGATGGTCAATAAATACATTTCGTCCGGTGTGCCAAATAATACCGAGTCCCCTACATTCCCATAAGGGCAGTCATGGGTTAAATACTTCGGTTTGACCAGCTTAACCGGGCGTCTGGTCTGTGTCTTTGCTCCAGACAGAATCATCGGAATCATTTCCGGCTTAAATTTGATTAACTTCTCGCGCATAATCAGAGCCCCTGTTCATTAAGTGAATTGCTGGCGTTGGGCCGCATGAATACCAGCCAATGTGTCATGCCACTTCTTCCGCTGATCTGGCCGAACAGGGGTGGAAGAGGTGCCAGTGGCATGATCTCGGCCAGCTTGATCTGCGTTTCGTTCCACTTGAAGATCAGTACCCCGTCCGGGCGCAGAACTCGTAAGCATTCGCGGAACCCGGCAGCAAGGTCAGCTTGCCAGGTTTCAGAGAGTTTGCCGTACCGCGCTGTAAGCCATGAACGCGGGCCGCTGCGCTTGATGTGTGGTGGGTCGAATGCGACTAAGGCGAAGGTTTCGTCGGGGTATGGCAGTGCCCGAAAGTCCATGACCTCATCCGGCTCGATGCGCAGGGTGCGTTGGCCATCCTCTCGCCCGTGGCTGCGATCTTTGACGGTAATGGTCTCTGATCGCTGATCTCCATAGATGGCATCAGGGTGATTCGGATTAAACCACATCGACCGTGGCCCGCAGCACGGATCTAGGATGCGTTTCATTCAACATCCCCCGGAAGCAAATGGACCCACCGCACTCGTGCGCTTGGTCGGTGGAGTGCGGTGTAACCCATCTCGCTCACCTGGCGCTCCAGGGTTTGCCAAGATGCCTCGGTCATGAAGTCGGCGGGCGTGGATGCTGCAGCATGCGCTTGGCAGATGGGCAAGCGTATGCGCATCTGCAGCGCATTCTCTGGAGTGCGCAGGTGCAGCGGGGTGGCGACCGACCATACCAGGATCTCGGGGCAGGCCGTGGCATCCGCTTGGCAATCGGTGCGGGAGCAGGTGGTCATGGTGCCACCGAGGCCGATTCGAGACCAAGGAACTGACGCCACGGTTGCCATGGTTGACCAGGCGGATGAAAGCCCCATTCGCGACGACGCTCGCCCGTGCGAACTCGGGTCCAGCAACCGCCACCGAGTCCGCCGGTCGTGATTGGTGCGAGGAGCCTGCCAACGCAGTGCAGATCCTCGGCTGCATGAGAGATGATCGTACCTGGGAAGCGACTGATGGTGAATTGATCGAATGCCGGACCTGGACCCTCCAGGGAATCGTGTTGGTAGTGCATTGGTGGCAGGTGTTCGACATATCCGCCGTCGAGTATTTCAGTGCGGAAGTCCCACGGGTGATCGTGAAGCGCTTCGTCGTCATCGCCGCGAGGGAACCAGTGCAGTAACTCGCTGCTGCCCGAGTCGAATTTACCATCGGGACCAGGCAGGGGAGCTGTCACCCATAGGCGCAGCAAATATGGCTCATCGTCACGTCGACCGGTGATAATTTGGTAGTGACCTTCCGCGATGCAGCCCACCGCCTGGCGGGTGTGCAGTGGGCCGTTCATCCAGGCGTCCATCAGTTGGGTAATCATGTTGGGGAGGTTCGACGGGTACATGGTTCTACTTTACTTTGTTGGTGGGGGCTGAGGCGGTGACGCGGTAAGTGCCGCGTGCAATCTTTTCTATGTGGCGATCGCGCAGCAGGTTGGTGACCTGGTTGCCGGCGACGTGGACCTGCCCGGCTTCGGCGTAGGTGAACGTCGCGCCC
>Ga0075026_100000164_pt1 | contig 24246 bp, 21 predicted proteins | sample Str012_2_FD_71392 | JGI IMG/M metagenome (GOLD analysis project Ga0075026, IMG submission 71392) | Freshwater sediment microbial communities in response to fracking from Pennsylvania, USA - Straight Creek_MetaG_SC_2012 | ecosystem: Environmental > Aquatic > Freshwater > Creek > Sediment... | reverse complement strand
GGTAATAACATAGGCAAACTTGCCTGTGATAAAATAATATTGCTCAAACTTTAGTTTCATGCCGGCCTGGGTAGCCGAATATATAATTTTCTGAAAAGCGGTATTGCCGGATTTTAGGGTTTTTGATTCTTCAATTTTTGAATCGGTGGCCATTGTTTTTATCTGGCCGGTAGAAATGGCGGTGTATTTTTCAAGCGTCATGTTCATGCCTTCGGTGTGTTGTATCAGCACATTTACATTCTCTCTGAATTTGTCCATACCATTTTCGAACATAGAGAAAAGAACCAGGTCGGTGCCCATTTGTTTTGAACTGTCAATCGTCCAGTCCATTGGCGCCTTAATACTATATGCCGTCTTGTTGATCTTTACCCATTTTTGTGCAGCTGCGGTTTTTGCAGCGCAGGCAAAAACCAGTAGCAAGATAATAGTGATGGCTGTTTTCATGTGTTTTATTGCATTCATGGACGTCTTAGCTTTGTATTAGTTTGGCAATGCCAAATGCGCAGGCGGCGGCAGCAGCACCAATGGCCATTACACGTATAGCGCCCATCCAGGGATTAACGCCTGTGATTTTGCTTTTAAAGAATCCAAATATAAAAAGACATACCAGTGTAATTAACGCAGATATTTTCAGGCCTTCTGTACCCTCTTTTACAAAAAAGTAAGGGCTTAATGGTATAATGCCTCCCACTACATAGGATACACCTATGTTGAAAGCACTTTTCCTTGCACGTTTTTCATCAGGTTTGTCCAGGCCCAGTTCATACTTCATCATAAAATTCACCCATTTCTCCTTGTCTTTGGTCATTTCTTCAACCGCCTGTTGCTGCACTTCTTCACTAAGCCCGAGGTTTTCAAAAAACTCTCTTACTTCTTCTTTTTCTTTTTGTGGCACGGTTTCCACTTCTTCGTATTCCCTTTTCAGCTCGCTGTTGTAATGATCAATTTCTGTTTTGCCTGCCAGGTAGCCACCCAGGCCCATAGCGATGGAGCCTGCAGCTATTTCAGCAATGCCTGCAATAACAATTAAGTTGGTGCTGCTGACTGCACCGCTAAGCCCTGCTGCAAGCGCAAAGGGAACGGTAAGACCATCGCTCATACCAATAACAATGTCGGTAAGCAGATCGGAACTTTGCAGGTGCGATTCGGTGTGGTCGTGGGTATGTGTACTCAAATCAATGTTTTTGGGGAGGAACAATAAATTACCTGCAAGATAAGAAATTAGGCTTCATTACCTCACCAGTATCAATGTGCCTTTTTCAGCTGCGGAAAGACTTCCCGTAAACTGGTAAACACAATACCATACAAAAGTATCCGGGGGTTGCCGCCTTCCCCTGTACCAGCCATCCCATCCCTGTTTAAAATCGGTGGTTTCAAAAACCTTTTCACCATAACGGTTGTAAATGCGCAGGCGGTAGTTGACGGGTATATCGTAAACAACGGGTTTATAAGTATCATTGTTGCCATTGTTGTCGGGCGTAAATGCGTTGGGGAAATGAATGCCGCTTGCGCAGGCATTGGCGGTTACGGAGATGCTATCTTTTGCACTACAGCCGTTGGCGCTGGTCACCTGCAGCCAGTACTTCCCGGCTGTTGTAACGGTAACCGAGGGCGTTGTAGCATTGTTGTACCACAGGTATGACGGCCAGTTGCCGCTGGCTTTCAGTTCCAGTATTTTTCCATTGCAAATGCTGGCCGTAGGCGGCAGAAAACCTGACGGTAATGGATACACGTTAATTATTTGCAACGTGTCTTTTGCAATACAGCCGTTGGCAGCAGTCGCCTGCAACCAGTAAATACCTTTTTGAGAAACAATCAGATCTGTGCCGGTTGTACCATCCTGCCATAAATATCCGGTAAAACCAGCAGGCGCCTGCAAAACCAGGTTTGTACCGGCGCAGAAGCTGGTATCATTGCCCAATTGCAAAAGCGGTGTTTGTTTTATGCTGATACGGATGGTGTCGGTAACCGTACAGCCGGTTGCCACTGTTGCCACCACCGTGTAGGTGGTATCTTTTGCAGGCCAAACCCGCACGGCAGCGCCTTTGATGGTATTGATATTGTAATTAACGGCCCAGGAGTAGGCTGCAAAATTTCCCGGAGCAGTAATAGTAAGGGTATCATGGTTGCAGATTTGCCGATCGGGCCCCAGGTCAAACGGCACATCAGGTGCCAGCGATAGATTGATGGTATCGCGAAATTGATTGCCACAATAATCCGTAGCAGTAACAAAATATTGGCCGGGGTTAAACGCAGTTAAGGTTGAATCCACGGAACCATCATTCCACAGGTAAGTTTTGAAACCCTTGCCGGCGCTCAGTTTCAGGGTGCTGAATTTACAAAGCTGGATATCGGGGCCCAGGTTCAGCGTATCATGCGGCGGAAATATTTGAATCACAATACTGTCTTTTGCAGTGCCGCAAAGACCCGCGTCCACACTGGCATACAATGTTACGGTGCCTGCTTTGCTGAATATAAGGTGTATGCTGCTGCTGTCAACCACCGTAAAATATGCAAAGGCGGGATCGGCAGTCCATTGTAACGGAAAGGGACACCTGAAATCGCGGATGATGCCAACAGAAAGGCTGTCGTTGAGGCTGCATACTGCAAGGGTGTCCGCGGTATTGATGTGGAGGTCTGCGCAAAACGAACAGGTGTCAATGGGCGGCGTGATGGAATCGCATTTTAGAAACTGGCAGGCTGTATTGGCAACCACCGCTGTTGTCTTTTCGTTGTCGTTCCTGGTTACCTGCGCCTGTATTTGTTTACTGGTAAAATCGGCCACGCCGGTATTGTAAGCCGCCGTAAAAAGTGTTGGCTTTACTGCCACCGAAGGGCAATTGCCTGCATTGCCGGTGCTGTCCAGTTTCATAACATAGGTCTGCACGGGCGGTGCGGTGGGTTGAATGGCAATACCCGCCAGCCATAAACTGTTGTCGCCGGCTATTGCCAGTGTGCTCAGCCAGGAAGCAGGCTGGTTGTATTGTTTACTCCATACTATGCCCGACGAAGGGTTGACTTCCTGGATAATAAAATCAACATAGGTACCGCCAAAGTCTGCGGAAGTCTGGCTGATGATATTGCCGTTTGGTTTTACCGTGGCGGATGCCCATTGGGTTAACTCAGCGGTTCCAAATGGCTGAATGTATTTGCTGTAATTCAGTTTGCCGGCAAAGTCTGTTTGCAGGTATACATGATCGGTATATAGCCCGCCTGCTGCAATGCGGCGCAATGCGTTTACAAAATAGCCGGTTGGCAGTACCTGTACGTCCATGAAGTTTTCATCTGTAGAAAGATAGGTTTGCGCCCACACGGTACTGCCGTCAACTTTATTGAGTTGCAGTAAAAAACCGCTGCTTACCAACTGACCCGATTTGTTGCCACAAACTATCAAATGATTGTTGTCTTCTGCCAGCCCGTTGCCGCTTTCCGAACTTCGTGCATCATAGGCTCCCAGCCATAGGAGGTTGCCGGTGGCATCCAGTTTACCGGCCATTACATCCGAACTGCCGTTTACTTCCGGTTGTTCCAGGGTGCCCGTAAAATAATAACTGCCGTCTGCAGACTGTATAATGTCGTTGCCAAAATTGGAAAAAATGCCGGGCAACACCAGCACCCTGCTCCAGCTAACAGCACCCGCTGCAGCTGTTTTTACAATATAGGTTTGTACGCTGCCCTGGGTACCCGGGCTTTCAACATTGCCGATGGCAATATAACCACCATCTGCAGTTGCTTTTATTTTTTTAAAGATGGTGGCGGTGTTGTAACCATAGATATTCATCCATTGGGTATTGCCGGCTGCGTCCAGTTTCAAAATAGCAGCGTTGGTATTACCGCCATTCAATACGATTCTTTCTGCCAGCACACTGCCGCCATCGGGTGTGGTGCGGATGTCAATTGCACTGCTGTTTAAACCTGCCGCATAAAATTTCTGAAACTGGTATTGGGCATTGCCGCATTTGTCGTTTACATAAACAATTGCTGTGTTTGATGCATTGCAGGTGCCGTTGCCCGTAACCAGCTGCAGCGTATAAGCGCCAACGGTGGTAAATGTATGGGTTAGGGTGCTGCTGTTTCCGGAGGCAACGCCATTGATAAACCACTGATAACTGTTTTCGCCGCTGCCCGTGCTGGTAAATGAAAGCGGCACATTAATGAGCGTAGTGGCGCCGGCCGGCGTAAAGCTGGTGGTTACAGAACAGGTATAATGCACCGTATCGCTGAACGATTGCTGGCAATACACACTGCTGTTTTTTGCTATAAGCTGTATGCTGTATCCGCCCGCAATGGACGAAGTGTAACTAAAATTAACCGATGTGCTTTGCAGGCTGCCATTCACATACCATTCATAACTGTCTGCGCCTGTGCTGGTATTGGTAAAATTAATATTGCTGCCGGCTGCTGCTGTACCGGCAGATTTGGTAAAACCCGCTGCCACACCACAAACTACATTAACAGTAATTGTTTTTACATCATCACTGCAAAGTACATTTCCTGTTTTGGCAATAAGTTTCAGGGTATAGCTGCTCACTGCCGGAAATGCGTAGGTAAAATTAACGGATGTAGTTTGCAATACATTGTTTACATACCATTCATAACTGGCAGCATTAACCGATGTATTGGTAAAAGTATAACTGGTGCCGGCTATAAAGGGGGGTACAGGCGCGGTAAAATTTGCGGTAACAGGCGCCGGGCAGGGATTCATACAGGATTTACAGGCCAGCAGGCTCTGGCGGACGTTTTGGATAAACCAGTTCATCCGGTCCGACTGCCCCTGGGTGAATACTTTCATGCAATTGAAATTGCCATAGTCCATATAATCTTGCGTAAGATCATTCTGATCGGTTGCAAAACCCGACAGTACATCGGTGGTGCAACTGTTGGCTGACGAGGTACATGAAATACCGGCGGTGGATTGGTCCGGTGGCGTGTCGCAAACCTTATCGCCATCCGTAGTGCAGTCGTTGTTGGTGCAGCCGCCTTCAAACGTATGGTACAAACCCAGGTAATGGCCCATTTCATGTATGGCTACCACATCGTTTGGATTTGAGCTGCCGAAGTAGGCCGCTTCTATGATAATGCCATCTACATTGCTGCCATGTGCAGAAGGCAGGTAGGCATAACCTACCACACTGGTGGGGATGCTTTTTACCAGCCAGATATTGATGTAACAAAGCGGGTTCCAGCGGTTGATGTCTTTTACATTCAGATCATCGGAATAATAATTTGAACCACCCATAACAGTATACGGAGAAACATCACGCGTAATGCCATTGGTAGCATTATTGGAAGGATCCCGCTGCGCCATGCAAAACTGTATTTGTGTATTCACACCATCAGACGGATCGTAATAGCCGCTGTTGGCATAAGCTTCGTTTAAATGCTGTATGCCCTGCAAAACCTGTGCATCGCTGATGTTTTCTGCCCCGTTGTTGTGAATGATGTGCACTACTACCGGCAAGGTTACTACCACATTGCTGCGCTGAGTCTTTAGCTGGCCCGGACTGATTTGCTGGTTGTGCATTTTCAGCAGGCGTTCAGTCTGTTCGTTCAGTTGTTTGTATTGGGGATGGGTTGTGTAAAAATGCTGCATAATTTCCTGCTGTCCGCAGGAGCTGGAAGGGGGGATCTGCGCAAATGCTTGCACGGATAAACAGGTAATCAGCAATAGTAAGGTAAACCGTTGCATCATAGTTTGGACAGCTTGCTGCAAATATTGGATTTTTTGGCCCCCCGGGCCGCAATAATATACGACTGGCGACCTAAAACGGTTGGAGCGGAGGTTTAGTGCAGAGAAACAGTGATTAGCCGCCTGTTTTTAGTTTCAGATTGGGTATCGCTATAGAACATGTTTGTAAGTAATGACAAGCGCCACCAGAAAATTGCTTTCGGTGGCGCTCAATAAATAGTAAAATAGTGATGGCATATTTGTGGTCCGGCTAAAAATCTAATGGCTAAGTGCTGCCAGGCTTTTATCAATGATTTCCACACATTCCATTATTTGTTCTTTGGTTATTACCAGGGGAGGTGCAAAGCGAATTTTGTCGCCATGGGTTGGTTTGGCCAGCAAGCCCAGATCTTTTAGCTGTATGCACAAATCCCAGGCGGCTTCCTTGTTTTGGTGTTCAATCACAATCGCATTCAGCAGCCCTTTGCCGCGGATGGTTTTTACAAAGGGCGAATGCAGCGCTGCCAGTTCTTCGCGCAATAAAGCACCCATAGCAGCCGCATTGGCCGCCAGTTGTTCATCTTTCAAAACCTGTAATGCAACGATGGCTGTTTTGCAGGCCAGGGGATTGCCGCCATAAGTGGAACCATGTTCACCTGGTTTTATCTGCAGCATAATGGCATCATCGGCCAATACCGCACTCACGGGCAATACACCGCCGCTCAATGCTTTTCCAAGAATTAAAATATCGGGCCGTACATTTTCATGATCACAGGCCAGCATTTTACCCGTTCTGCAAAGACCCGTTTGTATTTCATCGGCCATAAACAATACGTGGGCGTCTTCACAATATTGTTTTGCTTTTGATAAGTATCCTTCATCGGGCACTACCACGCCGGCTTCGCCCTGTATGGGTTCCACTAAAAAGCCTGCAACATTTTTATCCTGCAGTGCATTGGCCAGTGCATTTAAATCATTGTAAGGAATGATTTCGAACCCGGGCATAAACGGACCAAAGCGATCGTTGGAAGACGGATCGGTACTGAATGAAATGACTGTACTGGTGCGGCCATGAAAATTATTGGCGCAGACAATGATCTTTGCTTTGTTGTTTTCGATGCCTTTTACCGCATAGCCCCAGCGGCGTGCCAGTTTAATGGCCGTTTCAACGGCCTCAACGCCCGTGTTCATGGGCAACACTTTGTCGTAACCAAAATAGCCCGTAATGTATTGTGCGTATTCGCCCAGTGCATCACTGTGAAAAGCCCTGGATGTTAACGTTAGTTGCCTGGCCTGGTCTGTAAAAGCATCAATAATTTTGGGATGACAATGACCCTGGTTAACGGCGGAATAGCCGCTTAAAAAATCATAGTATCGTTTGCCATCCACGTCCCATACAAAAACACCCTCTCCGCGGTTTAATACTACGGGCAGGGGATGGTAATTGTGGGCGCCATATTTTTCTTCCAGATCAAGAAAATGCTGCGCGGCAGCGCTGAGTGCAATGGTTGAGTGCATACCAAAAAATTGAGGATGAATAAATTGAAAATAAATGAAGGAAAGCCGCCGGGGCGTCTTTCAATAGTGGTGTGCAAACATTCAGTGATTCAGAAAATCAAGATTGCGCAGGAGGAAATGCAATATGTGTGCTTTTGAACTGATAGCGGTGATTTGCTGCAAGATAAGGCAATTGAGGCGATCGGCAAAGGCAGCAATACGGATTTGACGGTATAATTTTGCAATTCCGCGGGAGTTGCTGAAAGCCAACTATTTTTACAACAGCTATGCGATACAGACAAGCAACTCATGCAGATGTGCAGGCCATGGCGGCCATGCGTTCAACAAACCCGGAGACGGCGGCTCAATGGGCTGGGCGCATTGCCGGCTATATGAAAGCTGAGCATCATCCGCAAAAGGCATTGCTTCCACGTGCCTTGTTTGTTGCGGAAACGGATGGAACTGTCGTTGGCTTTATTGCCGGGCATCTTACACTACGTTTTGCATGCGAGGGGGAATTGCAGTGGATAGATGTTGTACCTGCATACCAAAGAAAGGGCGTTGCTTCTGCGCTGTTGCGGCTACTGGCCGCCTGGTTTATTGAACAGAAGGCCTACCGCATTTGTGTAAATTCGGGTGATGATAACCGTACCGCGCATGCTTTTTACAAAGCCAATGCTGCGGTGCATTTAACCCGGCACTGGTTGGTTTGGAATGATGCCGGCATTATTACGGCGAAATAAAAAGACTTTCAATTTTATAATTTGCAGGCTGCTTACTAAAATGAATTTTTCATCAATCATAATCTATAAAACATATGGAGTATATTATTCCGGCACAAACCAGGATTGGTCACGTGCACCTGAAAGTAACCGACCTGGAACAGTCATTGCAATTTTACCGCGACCTGCTGGGCTTTCAGGTAATGCAGCGTTATGGCGATAGCGCGGTGTTTATTTCTGCTGGTGGCTACCATCACCATATTGGATTGAATACATGGTACAGCAAGCATGGGCAGCCAGCTCCGGTGAAAGCCGCCGGGTTGTTTCATACCGCCATATTGTATCCAACGCGTAAGGATTTGGCCTTTATTTTAAAACGTTTGATAGATGCAAAATACCCTTTAACCGGCGCTTCCGATCACGGCGTTTCCGAGGCTTTGTACCTGGACGATCCGGATAAAAACGGCGTGGAACTTTATTGGGACAAACCCAAAGAACAATGGCCGGTAGATGCGGCAGGTAATTTAATAATGGGAACCAATGCGCTTGATTTGAAAGGGTTATTGAAGGAATTGGATTAGCTTATTGTATATGATTCGTAAAAAATGACTTTTTATTTTGAAGCCGGTTTTTTTGAAAAGGCTAAAATAACGGAGGATTGCGCCGCTCGTTGACGGGATACACACTTTCAGGGCTTTGCGTATTTTGGTATGCGAATAAAAGGAAATCCCGCAATGGAGAACGAAATACCTTCCTGGATTATTTCCTGGAGTATTCCTCCAAAGATTCTCTCTCTTTTCTTGAAAGGCTGTTAATACCCTGCTGGTTGATTTTGTCGAGAATGCGATCTACTTCCTGTTCGCTGTTGCGTTTTCGCGCATTGTAGCGGTCATCTACAGTATAATTGTATTTATGGGTATACCAGAAATTGTCTACAAACAAGAGTTGCGGTTTTGTAATGATGATCATCATGAATGCGATGGTGGGCAGCAGCATCAAAATAATGGGAATGGTATTGGAGCTTAATACAGAAGGATCAAACGCAATGGCCAGCAGCATGCCAATGAGTGCACCGCCCAAATGTGTTTCGTGGCCAATATTGTCTTTCCGGGAGCGGACGCCATAAATAGAATAAAAAATAAAAACCAACCCAAAAACCCAGCCCGGCAGAAAGAAAATGCGCATTCCGGGATTTACTGCAATGGACGCAAATATGATTCCGTTGATAGCGCCGGAAGAACCTGCGGATGCGTAAGAAGGATTTTTGCGGTGAATTAAAAGTGCAATCAGGTTGCCGCCAACCAGACTGGCAAAATACAAAACGATGAATTTAAAGGGGCCGAAATAACGCTCCAGCGGAAAGCTGAAGAACAGCAGTGAAATCATGTTAAAGACCAGGTGCTGCCAGTTTACATGGATGAAGGCGGAAGTGACCAGGCGCTTGTAGTCGCGGTAGAGTAATATTTTCTCTACTTCAAATTCCAGACTTGCGTAAAAATTGCTGCTGTTAAAACCCTTGTAAGATATAAAGCTGGTTACAGCTATTATGATAATACTTACAATCCCCGAAATTCCCATGCGGTACTGCTTTTATAAAAAAAGGTTTATGTAGAAATCCACTGATCAAATTTAATGAAAAATGTCTACAAGTGCAGCACCGTGCAATTGGCTGGCAGGCCGCTGGTCAAATTTATTTTTTTGTTAAACAAGCCAAAGATTGTGCTGCCACTCCCGCTCATGGCTGCATATTCCGCGCCCAGCTGGTAGAGGTTTTCTTTCGCCTTCTTCAACCCAGGATGCTGTTCAAAAACAGGCGTCTCAAAATCGTTCAACAATTGTTTTTTCCATTGGGCCAGCGGTTGCCGGATGATTTCTTTGACAACCGGTTTTGCAGGCGGCTGTGGCAAACGCAGGCTGCTAAAAGCCTGCCCTGTGTTTACATGAATGCCCGTTGTTACCAGCACCAGCTGGTAGCCAGCAAGATTAAGGTCAACCGGCTCAAGAATTTCACCGCGTCCGGAGGCGTAGCAGGCTTTGTTGTGAATGAAAAATGGGCAGTCGCTGCCGAGTTGCAGGGCATAACGCTGCAATTGCTGGCTGCTGAGACCAAGCTGGTATTTGCTGTTGAGCATTTGCAGCATACATGCAGCATCGGCAGAGCCTCCGCCCAGGCCGGCACCCATGGGTATGTTTTTGAGCAAATGAATTTGTACGGCCGGCAGGTCCGGGAAATCATTTTTCAGAACTTGCCATGCTTTAATACAAAGATTGTCGGCCGTATTACCCTGTACCGTAAGGCCGTAATTGTGGATGTCTGGCTGTTGTTCATTGGGCAGGGGCACAATTTCCAGCGCATCTTTCAGCGGTATGGGATAAAACACAGTGGCAATATCATGATAGCCGTCATCGCGTTTTTGCAGTACCTGCAGGCCAAGATTGATTTTGCAATTGGGAAATACTAACACGGGGCAAAGCTAAGGCTAAGAGAAGAAGCAGAAAAGGGGAAAATAGGCCGCGCAAGGCTATAAGAGAAAAAGAGAAATTTTATCGCGCAGCACCAAAGGAGAAAAAGAGAAATCGGGGAGGGCGGCTCACAATTAATAAAACTTGCGGCTTCCCTTACGGCGCATTTTCTTGTTCAAGCTGGCCTATCCTTTTCGGGCGTTGATTTCGTCCCGGATAACAATGGCGCGGAGGTAGTCTTCGTGTTCCAGCACTTCTGTAAGCAGGGTGTGCAATTCTTCTATGCTAAGGCTTTTGAGGTCTTCTTGTCCGGCATGCTCGCTGATGGGTTTTGCGGGAACATCGCCTTTTTTCTTCTTGCCGGTGTCTTCCATTAAAATACCGGCGCTTTCCAGGATGTGCTCGTAGGTATAGATGGGGCAGCCAAACCGTACGGCCAGTGCCAGGGCATCTGAAGTGCGTGAATCGATCTCAACGGTGTCGTTTTCGCTTACACAAACCAGTTTGCTGTAAAAAATACCTTCCTGCAGGTCGCTGATGATGATCTCTGTAAGGTCTACACCAAAGGCATGCATGAAGTTCTTCATCAGGTCGTGGGTGAGGGGACGACTGGGCTGCATCTTCTCCAATGCCACGGCAATGGCCTGTGCTTCAAAGCCTCCTATTACAATAGGAAGCCTGCGGAGGCCATTGATTTCGCCCAGTACCACTGCGTATGAATGAGTTTGGGTAATGCTATGCGATAACGCCACTATTTCCAGTTCAATTCTTTTCATAATAAAACACGAAAATAACGGAATTTTGAAAACAAATCCAAGGATGTTGGCAGCCTTTTAATGAGTTTGGTCATATGGACGCAAAAGCGTAAGCGGGCGGAACTTGCGGGCTTTTCAGCGCCAGCTTTGTGGTTTTTATGTGGATAAACCGATGGTCTTTTATTTGCAACCACCGCAAAAAAAACAGCATCCGGTCAGGATGCTGCGGGTATTGAAACCTGTTTTTATTTATGCCTTAATTTATTCTTGAATACTTTTTCAAATTTCTCCAGTTTGGGCCGGATAACATAATAGCAATAAGGCGCTGATCCGTTGTTGTTATAGTAATCCTGGTGGTATTTTTCTGCCGGGTAGAAATTCTTAAAAGGCTCCACTGCGGTTACAATAGGATTGGGAAAGGCGCCGCTTTTGTCCAGTTCCGTCTTATACTTCAGCGACTTCCTGTGTTGTTCTTCATTGTGGTAAAAAATTACGCTGCGGTATTGCGGGCCCACATCATTGCCCTGTTTGTTAAGGGTGGTGGGGTCGTGTGTTTGCCAGAAAACTTCCAGCAACTCATCAAAACTTATTTTGGCAGGATCGTACACGATCTCTACCACTTCTGCGTGGCCCGTGTTTTTTTCGCAAACCTGTTCGTAACTAGGGTTTTTAACATGCCCACCGCCATAACCGCTGGTTACTTTCAAAACGCCGTCCAGTTCCTGGAAGACGGCTTCGGTACACCAGAAGCAACCGGTGCCAAAGCTGGCGGTATCTGTTTTTAAAGGAGTTTCCGTTTCTGCAGTTACCGGGGTTGCCACAGCTGTTGTAAGATTGCTCATCGATTTATTGGGATTTAAATTATTGTTGCAAGCAGCCAGTGCCACCATTCCTATCAGCGTATTTGTTAGTAACAGCAAAAGCTTCATAGCGTTTTCTTTTAGCGCATTCATTTTTTCAAATTTCGTGCAAATTATTGTTATCTCAATGCTGGCTTTGCAAGCTGCGCGACAGGTACCGGTTTTTAAGATATTGCTAACAGCGCCTGTGCTGCGGTTGAAATGATCCTGCAAAAGTTTTAACAGCGCATGTATCTTACAATAACAATAGTTGTTACTTATTGTTGGCAATATATACTGGCCGGGGGATAAGGTTTTGTTAAGAGAAAGTAGTGGGCTTTGCCGGATTTTAAAAATAAGCAATGCTGCGTTTTCTGCCGATATTATTTTGGACTAACAATGAAATCAGCCAGCACTGTACGCGTTGGCGTGTCACCTGCACGCTGTAGTACTTTGTTTAACAAGCGGAGCTCTTTTATATGTAATGGAAGCTGGTGTTCGGCTGGTTGAAACGTGGTGCCGGTGGGGTAATCAATACCGGGCTGACGGGTCATTTCAATATGATTGCCTAATATATACGAAACCGGGTGCGTTTCTGCGAACTCAGTCAGCCGCTGCATACTTTTTGTGTAGGAAAGCCAGTCGCGTACATACAACCTGCCTGGGTAAAAGCTATCGCCCGACAACAATATTTTTGTTTCTGTATCGTACACTGCAACAGAACTGGGTTCGTGACCGGGTATTGGAATGATTTCGAGTTTCCGGTCGCCCAAATCAATAACCGCATTTTCAAAAGGCCAGTTTTGTAACTTAAAAAATGAAATCACGTTTTCGGGCTTTGTACCCACCACCGTTGTATTTGGCTTGTCTTTAAATTGGAAATCGCCGGCAACATGATCGCCATGGGCGTGCGTATGTGCAACCACCAGTTCTGTTTGACGGTGTGTCTCCTGCTGCCATTTGTCTGTTATTTTTTTAATGGTTTCATACAACGGAAACCGGGCTTCGTCTTCTGTGGCGCCGGTATCCATTAACAGCACTTTTTTCTTGCCCAGGAAAAGGAACAAGAATGGCGCCTCGTAATTGCTGCATTTGTTTTGTCTTAAAATAAATGTATTGTAGTTAACCTGCACTACCTGTATGGGTGGATCTGTATTCAGACTGCAGTCTTTTGATCCGTGTATCCAGTTGGTGCTGCTAAGATCGGTTAAATGGTTATGGCTAACCCTGCAGGAGCCAGCCATTGTAATAACGGGAATCAGTAAACGAAAAAAGACGGGTAATTTCATGTTGTGTATGCTGATTGGGTTTATTTAAATGTATTAAAAAATGAGAGTTTAATTTTTCATTTACCACTTGTAAATTATCTCCGAAATGCCGGCCATTGTTTCAATCCCTGCTTTGTCATCGGCTAGGTTTTTGGAGAGCAATACCAGCACATATTTTCTTCCGTTGGGCAGAAAGACGATGCCGCTATCGTGGTGAATGCCGGTGATAAAGCCGGTCTTGTGCGCAACTTTTACTTCCGCCGGCAGTTTGGCCGGAATGATATCGTTGAATTGCTGATCCAGTAAAATTTTAATCATGGCCCGGGAGGCATTTTCACTGACTACTTTACCCATGGCCATTTGTTCAAACAGCAATGCAAGGTCGTAAGCGCTGACAACATTGTTAAGGCCTTTTTCAAATGCTTTCCCATCTTCCACGCCCCGCAACACTTTTATATCATGTGCGCCCATGTTGCGCAGGGTATTTGTAACATTTTCCGCGCCCAGTTTTTCAATTACAATATTAGTGGCCAGGTTGCTGCTCCTTGTAATCATCAGGCAGAGCAAATCATAAAGCGAAGTTTTTGCGCCAACCTGCTGATAGAGTCCGGTCTCGCTGTCGTCTGCTGCATTCAAAGAAAAATGACTGGTATCTGCAATGCTCCGGAAGGTATTGAAGATGGTAACAGAATCGGTGATGGAAAACTTTCCTTCCGCGGCCTGACGGCAGGCTTCAATCAGCACTGCTGTTTTCATGGCACTGGCTGCATGAAAAATTTCGTGTTCGTTTATATACAGGGTTTTGCCGTTTTGCAGATCTTTAAATGCCAGCGCAAATACACCGGGTTGCGCTGCAAACTTTGCTTTTATTTCCTTCCTTATTTTTTTGAGCGTTTGTGGCAAAGCAACCATCGAAGCAAAGAGGAAACTGCCAAGAAATAATAAAAGAAATTTCTGCATAACTCAAATGCTGTTTGTCTAATGTAAGATAAAGTAGCGGCTTCAGTGTTTCTAAAGTGGTTAGTATTATTCTTTTTTGCTGCCCAAATTGAAACGGAATCCCAGCTCGGCCAGTACCATAGCAGTTTTGGATTCTTTTGGTACCAGTGTAATTTGAAACTGATCAATTGTTGGATGCGAATAGTATTTGGCATTGCCGCCATACACGTAGGAGCATTTCAGCAGCAGCTTTGTTTTGGTCTTTTTACCCAGGCACATTTCCAATCCAATGCCAGCTGCGGCCCTTAGTACCCAGTAGGAAGATGCCGCACTGCTATCGTATTTTACCCTGGTGCTGTTTGTAAGAATATCATAGCCATCATCGTGCGAGATACCGGCATATGTAAAGAAAATATTGGTGCCCAGGCTCTCTTCAATAAAAAAATGGCCGTTTTTGCCAACCGTAAATAAATCAACCCGCAGCTTTGGAGAAATGGTAAAAATATAATTACTGGCAGCAATAATGTATTCATGCGATTCATTCCTGAAAACGCCCGTAAATTTTTCGTTTTTGGCATTCAGCTGCAGCAGGCCGGCTTCTACCCCGATGCTTACTGTAAACGGCTGCGATGGAAAACTGTGCAGGAAACCGCACAATAGACCAGTACCCGTTTTTGGGTATGTATTTTTATAATCACCTGCCGGAAGACTCATCTGGAAAGTAAGGGATATGTTGTTCTGCTGCGCATGCAATTGCTCAAACAACAAAGGCAGCAATGCAGCAAAAAATAGCTTTCGCATAATGGCAGTCTGTATTGCCAATGTACGAAAAAAAGCATGATTTTTTCGAAGCTGCAGCAAACGCCCAATGCCTTACCTTTGCCCGTTACAAAAAACAACCCAAGCGGCAGAACGACATGATTAAATTTTTCCCGGAATCGGCATTGGTACAACTGGAGTTTGAAAAAGTAAAAGTGCTGGTGGCAGCGTATTGCAAAACAGAATATGCCAAAACTAAAACAGCGGTATTGCGCATCCATACCCGTAAAGAATACATAGAACTGGAACTGCAGCAAAGCCATGAATACAAACTGCTGCTGCAAACCGGCCAGTACTTTCCCAATGATTATATTTTAAACCTTAGCAGGGAATTAAAGCTGCTGGGCATTCCCGGTGCCGTGCTGGGAGGCGAAGATTTTATGGGCATCCGCAAACTGGCCGACAACCTGCAAAATATTTTCCGCTGGTTTGATCCGGAAAAAAGAATTGCTTATCCTGCGCTGACAAAAGTAATAGAACATACCTACTATGAAAAAGCCATCATCGGCCTGATTGATGATGTGCTGGATGAAAACGGACATGTAAAAGACAGTGCGAGCGAAGCCCTGGCCGCCATCCGCATGAGCCTGTACCGCAAACGCAATGAACTGCGCAAGCTGTTCGATAAGATACTGGGTAAGCTGAACAAAGCGGGTTATGTGGCAGACATTGAAGAATCGTTCCTCAATGGCAGAAGGGTAGTGGCTTTGTATGCCGAACAAAAGCGCCAGGTAAAGGGCATCCTGCATGGGGAAAGTGATACGCGGCGCACGGCTTTCATTGAGCCGGAAGAAACCATTGAACTGAACAACGATGTTTTTTCACTGGAGAACGAAGAGAAAAAAGAAGTGTACCGCATCCTTCGCGAACTGACGGCCAAACTTTCCGTATATGCATCCCTGTTAAAAATTTACAGCGATGTACTGGGCGAATATGATTTTATTTATGCCAAAGCAAAACTGGCTATAGACATTAACGGCAACTACCCGCAACTGGTAGACAAAGCACATGTTTATTTGCTGCAGGCTTTTCATCCCTTGCTGTATTTGTACAACCAGCGTGATAAAAAACCTACCATCCCCACCAATATCAGCCTGGATGAACGCAACCGGATACTGGTGGTGTCGGGTCCCAATGCCGGCGGTAAAACCGTTACCTTAAAAACCGTGGGGTTGCTGCAACTGATGCTGCAGAGTGGATTGCTGGTGCCCGTACATCCTACATCGCAAATGGGCATTTTTAAACAGATCATGATCCATATTGGGGATACCCAGAGCCTGGAATTTGATTTGAGTACCTACAGCTCTCACCTGAAAAACATGAAATATTTCATGGAGAATGCCAATGGCAAAACACTTTTTTTTATTGATGAACTGGGCAGTGGCAGCGATCCCAACCTGGGTGGCGCTTTTGCCGAAGTAATACTGGAAGAGCTTTGCAGAAAACATTCCATGGGCATTGTTACCACGCATTACCTGAACCTGAAAGTAATGGCCAATAAAACGCCGGGTATTATCAACGGTGCCATGGCATTCGATGAGAAAAGCCTCCTGCCTTTGTTCAAACTGCTGGTGGGCAAACCCGGCAGCTCCTATACCTTTTCCATCGCAGAACGTATCGGCCTTGATAAAAAACTGATTGAACGGGCCCGGCAACTGGTGGATGAAGATCATTTTAAACTGGATAAATTACTCAACCGCACAGAACAGGACCTGCAAACCATCGACAAAGAAAAAAAAGATTTGCAAAAGCTGATGAAAGAAAATGAGCGGCTGAAAAAAGAAATGGAACAACTGCTCGACAAGGAAAAACACAATCAGCAGGTGGAATTACTGAAACACCAGAACCAGGTAAATGAAAACCGTATTGCCTACCTTAAAGACATGGAGCGCAAATTGAAGCAACTGGTGTTCGATTGGCGCAAGGCAGAAAGCAATGATGATAAAAAAGAGCTGATGAAGCAATTGCATACCCTGCTGTTTAACCAAAATCAGAAACAGGCCGCCGAAAAAGTAAAAAAGAAAATCAACCTGAAATACGATGAAGTAGGCGGCGATATCAAAGTGGGCATCAAAGTGCTGATGAAAAAAAACCACCAGGTAGGAGAAGTCATTGAAATCCGCGGCAAGAAAGCCATCGTAAAACTGGGTATGCTTCCCATAACGGTAGACATCGATCAGCTGGTGGTGGTGAAAGACAAACCAGAAGCAGAGAAGGTGTAGGGTGAAAGGTATAAAGTATAAAGTGTAAGGTTTAAGGTTAATAGTGCAGGACGAAAAGTGCGGGTTTTGAGGCCACGGTTACTGGGTTTGTGCCTTCTATTGGTATACTGAAAGCGGTCTGTCAATAATAAGTAGTGATTCCAAAAGTAACACTGAGCGATGCGGGCAACCTGTTTTTGCTGCTGAATATTGGTTTATTTATTGCCCCGATTATTATATCTTCAACATGGTTTTTGCTTTTCGCAATAGACGCTGAACTTTACCGCTTTTTTTGCTTGCTTATTAAATACCCATCACCATGACCATTCTGATTGTAGTTTGTTGTATTCTTTTACTGATCCTATTAATCACCTGGGCAAAATTCAATGCTTTTCTTGCGTTTCTTATCGTGTCATTGCTGGCAGGCTGGTTGCTCGGCATTCCCCTCGATGCATTGACCAAATCGGTAAAAAAAGGAATTGGCGATATGCTGGGCGAACTGGTAATGATCATTTGCCTGGGGGCCATGCTGGGCAAAATTGTGGCGGAGAGCGGCGCCGCACAAAAAATATCAGAAGTGATGATGAATGTATTTGGCAAGAAATACATTCACTGGGCATTGACGGTAACCGGATTTATTGTGGGCATTCCTTTGTTTTACAATGTAGGTTTTGTGTTGCTGGTGCCCCTGGTTTTTTCGGTGGTGTACCAGACAAAGCTACCAGCGGTATTTCTCGGCGTTTCCATGCTGGCGGCACTTTCGGTTACCCATGGCTTTCTGCCGCCGCATCCTTCACCCGCCGCACTGGTGGCGCAGTTTCATGCAAATCTTGGCACCACCCTTCTTTACGGACTGGCCATCGCCATTCCAACAGTGATTTTAGCCGGTCCCGTATTTGCGCAGACTTGCAAAAACATCGTATCGGTTCCTTTAAAAACGTTTGAACAGAAATCAATACCTGCCAGCCAGTTGCCGGGCACTGCCAACAGTTTTCTTTCATCGTTGCTGCCGGTGCTGCTGCTGGCTTTGTCTACCATCATTCCGCTGCTCAATATTCAGAACCCGGCCATACAAAAACTGATTGCACTGATTGGCGATCCTGCTATTGTTATGCTGATTTCGTTACTGCTGGCTACCTATACACTGGGCATTGCCATGGGCAAAAGCATGAAGAAGATCATGGATTTTTATGGCGATGCGGTGAAAGACATTGCTGTCATCTTGCTGATTGTTGCCGGTGCAGGCGCATTGAAGCAGGTTTTTACAGACAGTGGTGTAAGCATGGCCATTGCCGGCGGTTTGCAAACCCTTTCCATAAACCCGCTGGTACTGGGCTGGCTTATTGCGGCCATTATACGTGTTTGCCTGGGATCGGCTACGGTAGCGGGCTTAACTGCTGCCGGTATTATTGCGCCCATGATGGCCACTGCGCATGTGCATCCCAGTTTGATGGTGCTGTCCATTGGTGCGGGCAGCCTGATGTTCTCTCATGTAAACGATGCCGGCTTCTGGTTGTTTAAGGAATATTTTAATTTGTCTATGAAGGATACCATTCGTTCCTGGTCGCTCATGGAAACGATTGTGGCTGTTTGCGGCCTGGCCGGTGTTTTAATCTTAAACGTTTTTGTAAAATAATTTTTTATGGATACCAATAACATAGAACAAAAATTGCAGGCCATGGGTTTGCAGTTTCCTGCCACACATGTATCAAAAGGTATTTACAAACGTTGTCTTACCGTGGGAAATTTTCTTTTTGTGTCGGGGCATGTATCGGTGCATACAGACGGCCGTTTTTTTACCGGAAAAGTGGGGGTAGATCTCAGTGAAGAACAGGGCAAGGCGGCCGCAAAACAATGTGCGTTGTGCATCTTGTCTTCTGTTAAAGAACACCTGGGCGGATTTGACAGGTTAAAGCGGGTAATAAAAATTCTGGGCATGGTCAATTCCGGTCCTCATTTTGAAAAGCATGCGCTTATTATAAATGGCTGCAGTGAACTCTTTGTACAATTAATGGGCGAAGAAAACGGCATTGGCGTGCGCAGTGCGGTAGGAATGGGATCGCTGCCGGGCAATGTGGCGGTGGAAGTAGAAGCCTTGTTTGAATTGGACTAAGAGAACATGGGGGAATTGGTTGCCCAGCGCCAAAAGAGAAAAGAGAAATAATGGAAAATCTGTGCCAGGCGATCTAAAACTGTGCGTGGTAAGATTCTATTGTACATTTTACTTCAGCTTCCACATTTAGCAAGTGCCGGCTTTAAATAATAAATCAGCTTTCAATGAGTCAATCAAACAGCAACTGGTATCAAATTGATAATATTAATGAACTGGATTCTCCCGCTCTGGTAGTGTATCCCGGGCGGGTAAAAGCCAATATTGCCACCGCGGTTAGCATGGTAGATGATGTAAAGCGCCTGAGACCCCATATAAAGACCAGCAAATGCCGCGAGACCGTGCAACTAATGCTGGAAGCAGGTATTCAGAAATTTAAATGTGCTACCATTGCAGAGGCTGAAACTCTGGGACTGTGCAAGGCACCGGATGTGTTACTTGCCTACCAGCCCGCCGGCCCTAAATTGCAACGGTTCGTAAACGTTATAAAGCAGTACCCGGCTACCCGGTTTTCTTGTTTAACCGACAATACACAGGCAGCACAGGAAATGGCGGCGGTATTTAACCAGAACGGCTTAACCGTGCCGGTGTTTATCGATTTAAATGTTGGCATGAACCGCACCGGCATTGCTCCCGGAAAAGAAATAATGGATCTTTATCATTTTTGTGAAGTGCTAAAAGGCATACAGCTGCTTGGTTTGCATGCATATGATGGCCATATCCGCGATGTGGATTTTGCAGAAAGAACAAAAAAATGTGATGAAGCGTTTGAACTGGTGGCCGGTTTGCAAAATGATCTAAGCCTGCGGGGTTATCCCAAACCTGTGATTGTGATGGGTGGCTCGCCTACGTTTTCGGTGCATTGCAAAAGAAAAGACATTGAATGCAGCCCGGGTACTTTTGTTTACTGGGACAAAGGCTATAGCGATCTTTGCCCGGAACAAAATTTCCTGACGGCAGCACTCGTGGTCAGTCGTGTCATTTCTTTACCCACGGCCAGCCGCATATGTACCGACCTGGGCCACAAATCCATTGCAGCAGAAAACGAGATCGGCCGCCGCGTTTATTTTTTGAATGCGCCCCATCTTCAACCCATTGGCCAGAGCGAAGAGCACCTGGTGCTGGAAGCTGGAGCCGGACACTCCTATAAAACCGGTGATGTATTGTACGGACTTCCAATTCATATCTGTCCCACTGTTGCATTGTACGAGCGGGCCATCAGCATAGAAAACAACAGGATCTCAGGCGAATGGAAGACCATTGCACGCGATAGAAAAATAACCTTATAGTAATTGCTGCCGCAATTGCCAGCTAATCTTCAGCAATCACTTGCTCTGCCGGGCATTTCATTTTTGATAAAACCTTAAAAGGGGATAGTTGTATCTTTAATCCATTATGCGCATGCTGTCTTCAATATATTCCTGCAACAAACAACCCACATGGTTAATTTGCATTCATTTTTTTCTTTTCACGGCTTTGTTTACGGGCTTTACAGGTAAGCAGAATGTTAACAGCCGGCAACAATTTTCAACGGCCTGGTACTTTACAAAAATCAACAAAAGCGACAAGCAAACGGCGGGGTACAATAGCCAAGTTGCCGTATTACCCTCAAAAACAAATGTCTGCCATTGTTCGGCGCATCAATTTGCGCAGCAGGTTTTTGCCACAAACATACTGGTACAACTTGCCAACGCTTTTTCAGTGTCCAACGCTGCTTCGGAAGCAAGAAGATTTGTAAACCTGTACACTTTATCTGCCAACCGGTCTGAAGATCCCACAACTCCCCTGGCAGGCTAATAGCCATCTTTAGCCGGCTGCACCGGCATCCTTCAAAAAAAATACGGGCATTTTTTACAATCACGGCTCCGGGTGCGGGGCTGTCAATTCAACTTTAATGGTATGCAACTGCTTAAAAAACTGCTGAAGTTTACGGGCCTGCTCTTTATTGGTTTTATGTTTGCCGTAAGTATGGTGCTGGGCGTTGTGCCCATCGTTCCAAAAAGAAAAGATCAATTTGAAATAGCCATCAATATAGATAAAATTGAAAAAAAAGAGGAAGAAAATACGGGCTTTTATAAACTTGAAAAGGATGAGTAGCGGCAAAAGGGTCGGGTTGTCGTTTTTGTACTTTCTTTACTGATTTTAACGGACTGCTTTGGCAGAATACCGGCAACTTGATCGCATATTTGCTATCTTAGTTTTTTAAAAATAATAATATGCCAAACAGGAGAAAATTTTTAGTGTCATCGCTTTTTGGTTCCATCGGCGTTTTGTTGGGAAAGAAAGCCCTGGCCGGGGAAGCTGTGCCGGTTCTAATAACGGGCAAGCCTATCGTAATTTCTACCTGGGATGCCGGCCTGAATGCCAATAAAGGCGCCTGGGGTGTTTTATCAAAAGGGGGCAAAGCATTGGATGCTGTGGAAGCCGGGGTAATGGTAACCGAGGCGGAACAAAGCTGCTGCGTAGGCCTGGGCGCCAATCCCGACCGGGATGGATTTGTAACCCTGGATGCATCGATTATGGATGATCAATTTAATTGCGGCAGCGTGGCTTTTTTAGAAAGAATCAAACATCCCATTTCTGTGGCAAGACGGGTAATGGAAAAAACACCGCATGTAATGCTGGTGGGCAGCGGTGCGCAACAATTTGCGGTAGCAGAAGGATTTATGCTGGAGGAACAAAAGCTAAGCGATGATGCACAGAAAGAATATAAAAAATGGTTGCAAAAATCAGAATACAAGCCTGTCATCAATATTGAAAATTCGGGCAAGGCACACGGGCCATTTGCCCCGGAGCAGCTGGATAACGGTGCATGGAACCATGATACCATTGGCATGGTGGCCATGGATGCACAGGGAAACCTCAGCGGCAGCTGCACTACCAGCGGCATGGGTTTTAAAATGCGTGGCAGGCTGGGCGATTCTCCCATCATTGGTGCTGGTTTGTATGTAGACAATGAAGTAGGTGCCGTTACCGCTACCGGACAAGGTGAAGATGTGATACGCATTTGTGGTTCGCATACTGTTGTGGAATACATGCGCCAGGGTTTATCGCCCGAAATGGCGTGTAAAAAAGCTATACAGCGCATTATAAAAATTAAAGGGGAAAAAGCAAAAGACATACAGGTTGCTTTTTTAGCATTGAATAAAAAAGGCGATACCGGCGCTTATGCCATACACAAGGGATTCAGTTACGCTGTTAAAGACAACAGCCAAGAAAAATTAGTGCCGGCGAAATATTTTATGGAATAAGATCGTGAAGTGTTAGTTGTGAGATTTTTTGGGTCGATTGCCGCAAGCTTGCGTACATACCATGACTGATATTTCACAGAATAAAATTTAAGCGATGTTATTTTCACTCGAGATTTGCTGCTATAATTACCAATCCTGCATCATTGCAGCGGAGGCCGGCGCCAACCGCATTGAATTGTGTGCCGATGCGGCAGAAGGGGGTACCACGCCGGCTTATGGTACTATAAAGCTGGTTAAAGAAAAAATGGGCATTGATGTTTTCCCCATCATACGGCCGCGGGGTGGCGATTTTTTTTATGACGCGGAGGAATTCGCAATTATGAAAAGCGAAATTTTATTGTGCAAAGAACTGGGTTGCGAAGGCGTGGTGATTGGCATGTTGAAACAGGATGGCACTGTTGATAAGGAGCGCTGCAAACAATTGCTGGCACTGGCCTATCCCATGAGCGTCACCTTTCACCGGGCATTTGATAGGGCTGTGAACCCTTTTGAAGCACTTGAAGACATTGTACAACTGGGTTGCGAGCGCATCCTTACTTCGGGCCACAAACCAATGGCGCCCGATGGCGCTGCATTGCTGAATGAACTGGTGCGGCAAGCCAATGAACGCATTATTATTATGCCGGGTTCTGGCATTCGCGCAGCCAATATTGTTGAAGTGGCAAAAAAAACCGGCGCGGTTGAATTTCATTCTTCGGCCAGCAAAAAGGCCAGCAGCCGCATGTTATTTATAAATGAAGGCATGCAGGAAAATTTACAAACCATTATGGCCGATAAAGAGGAAGTGGCAGGAATGCAGGAAAACCTGGCCGCGTACTTTTCAACGCTGCAATGATGCCCATTTACCGCGCTTCTATTTTAGACCATTCATCGCCTTCGCACTTGCGTATTTGATTATCCCGTCAATCAACCAATCTCTTCCGCAACCGATTCCCCCTTGCTGTAGTCGCCGCAGGTCCATTGCCATTTTTCGTGCAGGCGGATTTTTCCGTTGGGCATTATTTCCGGAATGGAATAACAGTTGCCGGTTAAAAACTCGCCATTGGTATTGATGTGCTGGTAACGCATGTTGAGGTTGCCGGCTTCATCCGACTCGGCGGAAAGGCTGCCATCTGCAATATTACCGCCTCTATAGGTAGCCGTTATATGATAGCCCTGTTGCTTGTAGTAAAAAACTGTTTCATTGTTCACTTCTCCGTTAGCCGAATTGGAAACTGAGCGAAATATCCTGTCGTTGTAATCAATCATTGTTTACATCATTGGAATGGTATGGCGGCAGTCGTTAGTTGTCAGACCTGAATCGCAATTCGTAAGTCGTGAGCTGGTAGCTGAATATTTACAAATTGGCTGAGAAAATACCTGGCGATTCACGATAACCACTCAGGTCTCCTGCTTAGCTCAAATCTTCGTTGTCAAAATCCGTTTCGCTGTTAAAGCTGCCAGAGCCAAGGTTTACCATGGAGCCGATCAGGTCTTTAAATTCAATACGGTTTTCTACCACCTTTTTGCTGATAAGCGAATAGGATGCCAATCCGTGCAATACAAATTCCATTAACAGGGCTGCTTCCATTTCATTGGCGTGCGGAAAATGTTTTTTCACCAGTGCATGCAGTCCGTCTACCTTGTACAGCTCTATGAGTTTGCTTTTATCGGTGAGGCCAAAGGGCATATCGGTGGCGTTGCCACCGTCGAACCAGCGGCTGATGGACTTATA
>Ga0075026_100000163_pt1 | contig 24282 bp, 28 predicted proteins | sample Str012_2_FD_71392 | JGI IMG/M metagenome (GOLD analysis project Ga0075026, IMG submission 71392) | Freshwater sediment microbial communities in response to fracking from Pennsylvania, USA - Straight Creek_MetaG_SC_2012 | ecosystem: Environmental > Aquatic > Freshwater > Creek > Sediment... | reverse complement strand
GCTCATGACCGCGAGCAGCATCGCAACGCGATTGGCATCCACGCCCTGGGCCACGCGCCGCGGCGCGTGGCCCAGGGCGTGGATGCCAATCGCGTTGCGATGCTGCTCGCGGTCATGAGCCGTCACGCCGAGGTGTCACTGGGCGAGCACGACGTATACGTCAACCTGGTCGGCGGCCTGTCGATCAGCGAGACCGCCACCGACCTGCCGCTGGCGCTGGCGCTGGTCTCGAGCCTGCGCGGTGTCGCATTGCCGGCGACCATGGTGGCCTTCGGCGAACTGGGGCTGACCGGCGAGGTGCGCCCGGTCCCCTATGGCGAGGAGCGCCTGCGCGAGCTGCATAAGCAGGGATACCGGCAAGCGGTGATCCCGCGTGCCAACGCGCCGCGCGGCGGCATCGAGGGGCTCGAGTTGTGGCCGGTGGCGACGCTGGCCGAAGCCCTGCGGGCCGCGTTTCAGTCGCCGTCCTGAGTCCCGGCCTGAGCTTCTGGAATCGGCCTCACCCGCACCGTGCGGATTGCATTATCGACGATCTGCAGCACCTCGAACTCGAACTGGCCGATGCGCAGTGAGGTGCCGGCCTCCGGGATGTTCTCAAATTTCTCGAGCAGCAGCCCGTTCAGCGTCTTAGGCCCGAGGTCCGGCAGCTGCCAGCCGAGCGCACGATTGAGCGCGCGGATATTGGTGCCGGCGTTGATCAGAAAGGCCCCGGAGGCGTCGCGTTGCACGTCCTTGTGGCTCTCGCCGCTCGGATCGCTGGTGAACTCGCCGACGATCTCCTCCAGCAGATCCTCGAGCGTCACCAGGCCCTCGATATCCCCGTACTCGTTAACCACGAAGGCGTGGCGGCGGCGGTTGCGCTGGAACTGCGCCAGCTGCTGCATCAGCGAAGTGCCCTCGGGCACGAAGTAGGGCTCGCGCGCCGCTGCCAGTTCGATCAGCCGTTCGCGGGTCAGGGAACCGCGGGCGAACTCCTGGGCGGTGCGCTTCATGTGCAGAATCCCGATGAGGTTGTCGAGTCCGCCGTCGTACACCGGCAGGCGCGTGTGCGGTGTCTGGCGCAGCCGCTCGAGCACGTCCTCCCAGTCGCCCGAGATGTCGATACCGGCGATGTCCTGGCGCGAAATCATGATGTCGTTGACGGTGATGCGCTCGAGGTCAAGGATCGAGAGCAGCATCTGCCGGTGGCGCGCCGGCACCAGCGGGCTGGCCTCAGCGACCACGGTGCGCAGTTCATCGGTGCTCAGCGCGTTGCCGCGCTGCGGGCCGCGGTGCATACCGAACAGCCGCAGGATTCCATAGGCGGCACGATTGGTGAACCACCGCGGCAGCCAGGTTATCCACAGCAGCGCCCGGTAGACCAGCGTCGAACTCAGCGCCACCGACTCGCTATGCATTGCGGCGAAGATCTTCGGCGCCAGCTCGCAGAAGATGATGATGAACACCATCAGCGCGAACATCATCACCGGCAAGGCGTGCGGATGCGGCACGCGCAGCGCCAGCAGCGTCAGCACGGTCGAGGCGGCGACGTTGGCCACTTCGAGGATCACCAGGTTCGCGCCCAGCCATTGGTCGGGTTTCGCCAGCAGCTTTTCGAGTGCGCGCGCCCGCCGTTCGCCGGTGGCGGCGCGGGTGCGGATCCGGTAGCGATTGACCGAGAGCATCGCCACTTCGGTGCCTGAGGAGAAGGCGATCACCACCAGCAGGCACAGCAACGTGATGAGCAGGACGGTTGTCGGCGCGGTATTCAAGCAGGTACCCCCGGGGAGTGGCGGCAGACCTGCCATAGCATAGAGCCTCAGGGCCAGGCCGGTGCCGTACAATCGGCACCATGTTTGATCAGCTGAGTGGACGCCTGGGCAAGGCCGTGGCCGCATTGCGCGGCCGCGGCCGGCTGACCGAAGACAACATCGCCGAGACGCTGCGCGAGGTGCGCATCGCCCTGCTCGAGGCGGACGTGGCACTGCCTGTGGTCAAGAGTTTCATCGATGCGGCGCGCGCGCGCGCGCTGGGCGCGGAAGTGGCCGCCAGTCTCAGCCCCGGCCAGGCCTTGATCGGTATCCTGCACCGGGAGCTGGTCAGCGTGCTGGGTGGGAGCGCTGCGGGTTTTGCGCTCAACGTAACCCCGCCGCTGGTGCTGCTGCTCGCGGGGCTCCAGGGCGCCGGCAAGACCACCACGGCGGCCAAGCTGGCGCGCTGGCTGATTGAGTCGCACCGCAAGCGGGTACTGCTGGTGAGCACTGACGTGCGCCGCCCGGCGGCCATCCTGCAGCTCGAGCGGCTGGCGGGGCAGGTGCATGCCGACTTCTTTGCCGTGCCAGACGGCGCTGTACCCGCGGCGATCGCCGCTGCCGCGCTCGAGCAGGCACGCCGCGGCGTGTACGACGCGCTAATCGTGGACACCGCGGGGCGGCTCCATGTCGATGCCGAGCTGATGGCCGAGGCGCAGGCCATCGATGCCGCGGTTGGCGCGCACCAGCGCCTGTTTGTCGTCGACGCGATGGCCGGCCAGGACGCGCTCAATGCCGCGCGGGCCTTCAGTGCCGCACTGGAGCTGACCGGCGTGATCCTCACCAAGGCGGACGGTGATGCGCGCGGCGGCGTGGCGCTGTCGGTGCGCCAGCTGACCGGCAAACCGATCGTGTTCCTCGGCGTGGGTGAGAAGAGCGAGGCGCTCGAAGCCTTCGATCCCGAGCGCATGGCCCAGCGCATCCTGGGGATGGGCGATGTCGTGGCACTGGTGGAATCTGTGCAGCGCAACATCGATGTCGGTGAGGCCGAGCGGCTGGCGCGCAAGGTGGCCGGCGGCAAGCGCTTCGACTTCACGGACCTGCGCTCGCAGCTCGAACAAGTGCGCCGCATGGGCGGCATAAGCGCCGTGATGGACAAGCTCCCCTCGCAACTGGCGGGCAAAGGCAAGGGCATGGCACCGGATCAGGCCGACCTTCAGGTACGCCGCCAGATCGCCATGATCGACTCCATGACGCCAGGAGAGCGGCGTACGCCGGCGATCATCGACGGGTCGCGGCGCCGGCGCATCGCCCGGGGCTCGGGTCTACAGGTCCAGGATGTCAACCGCCTCTTGAAGCAGTTTCTGGACATGCAAAAGATGATGAAACAGCTCAAGGGCGGCCCGCTGCGCCGGCTGCTAGGCGGTCTAAAAGGGGGCTTTCCCTGAGATAAGTCCTTGAGGGGCTTTAAGTCTGGCGGTGCTTTGCGTAGAATCCGCGCTCTTTTTTGGCTTAGGTTTCCCCGAAAGTATGGTCACCATTCGTCTGACGCGTCGCGGCGCGAAGAACCAGCCCTTTTACCATGTGGTCGTGACGGACAGCCGTAAACGCCAGGGCGGTTCCAGCCTCGAGCAGGTCGGTTATTTCAACCCGGTGTCGCGCGGCAAGGAAGTTCGCCTGCAGCTCGAACTCGGCCGTATCGAGCACTGGACGTCCAAGGGTGCGCAGCTGTCCGATCGCGTGCGCAATCTGGTGGATACCTACCGCAAAAAGGCTGCGGCCTAGAGGCTCGTGGCCGCGGGCGAGCCGCGCAATGTGGTCCTCGGGCGCATCCTCGGCGCCCATGGCGTGCGCGGCTGGCTCAAAGTGGTTTCCTACACCGAGCCGGTCGACAATCTGCTGCAGCATCGCGCGTGGATGTTGGCCAGAGAGGGAGAGCCGGGCCGCGAGTATCGGGTGCGCGACGCCGAGTTTGACGGCCGCTGGCTGCGGGTCAGCCTGGATGGCATCGAGGATCGCGACGCTGCCGAATCCTTGCGTGGACTGAACATCGAGGTGGCGCGTACGGCGCTGGCGCCAGCGGGACCGCGGGAATACTACCGCGACGACCTGCTCGGATTTAAGGTAAGCAATCTGACCGGCACGGCGCTGGGTCAGGTCAGCCACTTTCTGGAGGCGCCGGCGGCGGCCGTGATGGTGGTGCGCGGCGAGCGCGAGCACTGGATTCCGGCGGCGCCGCCGCACCTGGTCCGGGTGCGGCTCGAGGCGGGCGAGATCGTGGTGGACTGGCCAGAAGAACTGTAGTGCGACCATGCAGATAGAAGTGGTCAGCCTGTTTCCGGAGATGATCCGCGAGGCGCTGCGCCACGGTGTCGTGGGACGCGCGCTGCAACGCGGGTTGCTGGCGGTGGGCACGGAAGATCCGCGCGCTCATACCAGCGACGTGCATCGCACCGTGGACGATCGTCCCTATGGCGGCGGGCCGGGGATGGTGATGAAGCCCGAGCCGCTGTGCGCGGCGATCCGCGCGGCGCGTGCGCGCCTGCCGGCGGGTGCGCGCACGGTGGCGCTGTCCGCGCAGGGACAGGTGCTGACGCAGCGGCGGGTCCGGGAGCTGGGCGCGGTCGGCGGCCTGGTGCTGGTGGCTGGACGCTACGAAGGCATGGATGAGCGGGTGCTGGAGAGCGAGGTCGATCTGGAACTGTCGATCGGCGACTATGTGCTCTCGGGCGGCGAGCTGCCGGCGCTGGTGCTGATCGACGCCGTCGCGAGGCTGCTCCCGGGAGTGCTGGGCGATGAGCGCTCCGCACAGCAGGAGTCCTTCAGCGCGGGACTGCTCGACTGGCCGCACTACACGCGGCCCGAGGAATTTGCCGGCCGGCGCGTGCCGGCGGTGCTGCTGGGAGGCGACCACGCGGCCATTGACCGCTGGCGCCTCAAGCAGGCGCTGGGACGCACCTGGCTGCGGCGGCCGGAGCTGCTGGCGGCACGGAGTTTGGATGCACAGCGCGCGGCGCTGCTGCAGGAATTTATTGGAGAAGCAGGAACCAAGCCATGAGCAACATTATTCAGACCCTGGAAGCCGAGCGCATGACGCGCAAGGTGCCCGACTTCAAGCCCGGCGACACCGTGGTGGTGCAGGTCAAAGTCGTCGAAGGCGATCGCGAGCGCGTGCAGGCCTTCGAGGGCGTGGTGATCGCAATTTCCAATCGCGGCTTCAACTCCTCGTTCACGGTGCGCAAGATGTCGCACGGTGAAGGAGTGGAACGCACCTTCCAGACGCACAGCCCGTCCTTAAGCGACATCAGCGTTAAGCGCCGCGGCAACGTGCGCCGTGCCAAGCTTTACTACCTGCGCGATCGTGCCGGCAAGTCAGCGCGCATCGAAGAGAAGGTCTGACTACGCTGGCAAGATACTTCCGCAGCCTCTGGCGCGGCCTCGACGTCCTGCGTCGGGTGCTGCACCTGCTGCTGCTGCTGGGCATCGCGCTGCTGCTGCTGGCGCTGTTTCGCCAAGCCATTCCGCGCCTGCCCGAGCGTGGCGCGCTCATCATTCGCCCTAGCGGCGAGCTGACCGAACAGCTCTCGGGCGAACCGGTGGAGCGCGCACTCAGTGAGGCGCAGGGGCAGGGCGCGCCGCAGACGCTGCTCTGGGACCTGACGCGCGCGATCCGTGCGGCCGCGGGTGACCAGCGGATCCAGGCGCTGCTGATCGAGACCGATGACTTGTCCGCGGCCGGCCAGGTCAAGCTCGAGGAGCTGGGCGCCGCCGTTGCCGAGTTCCGCCACGCCGGCAAGAAGGTCATCGCCCACGGCAGCTACTTCCTGCAGAACCAGTACTACCTGGCCGCGCAGGCTGACGAGGTGTACCTGGACCCCTTCGGCTTCGTGCTGCTCGATGGCTATGCGCGCTATCGCATGTTCTACAAGGACGCGCTCGACAAGCTGGCCGTCGACGTGCACCTGATCCGCGCCGGAAAATTCAAGAGCGCCGACGAGCCCTTCGTACGCCACGACATGTCCGCCGAGGACAAGCAGGAAAGCAGCGTCTACCTGCAGGCTCTGTGGCAGGGCTATCGGCGCAGTGTGGCCAAGGCCCGCCACCTCGACCCCGAGGCGCTGAACGCCTATGCCAACGATTACGCCGCGGCCGTGCAGCGGGCCGGCGGCGATACCGCCGCCGTGGCGCTGCAGGCGCGGCTGGTCACCGGGCTGCGCACCGGCGGACAAGTCGAGCAGCGCATGGTCGAGCTGGTCGGAAGCGACAGCGAGCGGCATGGTTTCCACGCCGTATCGCTCCAGGACTATCTGCGGGTGGTGGGTGCCAGCACCCGCCTGCACCATCACCGCGACGGCGCTATTGGCGTCGTGATGGCCAGCGGCGAAATCCTCGATGGCACGCAGCCGCCCGGCACGGTCGGCGGTGAGTCGACGGCCGCGCTGCTGCGCCGGGCGCGCGATGACGCGGATATCAAGGCCGTGGTGCTGCGTATCGACAGTCCCGGAGGGAGCGTGCTGGCCTCCGAGCAGATTTACCGTGAGGTCGGCGCACTGCGCGAGGCAGGCAAGCCCGTGGTGGCGTCGATGGGTGACGTGGCCGCCTCGGGGGGCTACTACATCGCGGCGCCGGCCGACGAGATCCTGGCAAGTGCCAATACCATCACCGGCTCGATCGGCGTGTTCGCCACCGTGCCCACCTTCGATCGTACGCTCGCCAAGCTCGGGGTCCAGGTCGATGGCGTGGGCACCACGGCGCTCTCGGGCGTATTGCGCATCGATCGGCCGCTGCAGCCGCAGGCCGAGGCGATACTGCAATCGAGCGTCAATCACAGCTATGCGCAGTTTCTTGAGCGCGTGGCCACCGGCCGGCACAAGCGCAGCGCCGACATCGATGCCATTGCGCAGGGCCGGGTGTGGGCGGGCAGCGATGCGCAGCGACTGGGGCTCATTGACCGCGTCGGCGGCTTCCAGGATGCGCTGCACGCCGCGGCGAAGCGCGCCCGCATGGGCGATGACTACGAGGTGCGCGTCGTGGAGCCCGATCTCACGCTGGCACAGCAACTGCTGCTGAACATACGCGGTTATGTGGCGCGCTTCATGCGCGCGACGGGCCTGGTCGCCGCCCCGCCGGCACTGCTGCAGCTGAATGCGGCACTCAAGCCGCTGCTACCTGAGCTGGCGCGCTGGCGGCGGTTCTCGGCCACGCAGCGCAGCTATGCCTACTGCTTCTGCAGCGTCGAGTAAGGCGCGGCAGGCGCCACCGCGTCGCCTCAGGCGCTGACCAGCTGCTGCCAGGATGCGGCGGCGAAACCGATCAACCAGTAGCCGGCGGTCGGCAGGCTTTGGCCCCGGTGCCGGGCGGCCAGCTGTGCGCCCCATTCGCTTAAGCTGGGATTGTGGCCGACGATCATCAGCCGCTGCAGGTCGCCGTGATGCGCGCGCAGCACCGCGCGCAGCGCCTGCGGCGTGGCGAGATAAAGCTGGGCCACTGCCACTACTGCGTCGGCATCGACTTCAAGTTCGCCGGCGATCAGCAGCGCTGTCTCGCAGGTGCGCAGCGCCGCGCTGTACAGCAGGCGTTGCGGGCGCCAGGGCAGCTGGGCCAGCCGCGCCGCCGCGGCGCGGGCCGCCTCGCGGCCGCCGGCCGTAAGCGGGCGCTGGAAATCATCGCCATCGAGTGTGGCGGGCCGGGCTTCGGCGTGACGACACAGCAGCAGTTCATGCATGAGCTTCAGCCGCGCCTGCTCACCACATCATCCCGGTCTGCAGCCGGGCGGCTTCCGACATCATGGCCTGGCTCCAGGGCGGATCAAATACCAGCTGCACATCGGCCTTGGTGACGGTGGGAATCAGTTCAATCTTGGCGCGCACATCCTGCACCAGTACTTCGCCCATGCCGCAGCCGGGCGCCGTCAGCGTCATGCTGACATGGACCTCGCGCGTGCCATCTTCTTTGGCATCCACGTGACAGTCGTAGACCAGACCCAGATCGACGATATTGATCGGAATTTCCGGATCGTAGATCGCGCGCATCTGCTGCCAGGCCAGTTCGCGCACATCATCGCTGGTGGCCCCGGGCGGCAGCGTCGGGGCGATCACAGGTTCCTTGCCGATCGCATCGGCCTGCTCGCCGGCGATGCGGTATAGATTGCCCTCGATGTAAAGTGTGAAGCTGCCGCCGAGTGCCTGTGTGATGTAGCCGGCCAGACCGCTGGTCAGCGTAATCGGCGTGCCGGCCGGAACCATGACTGCCTCGACGTCACGGCTCAGCACTACCGGCTCGTTTTCGTAGCCGCGCGCGCTCATTCGGTAGACACCGTGGGCGGGGCCGGCGCGGTGCGCTGCGCCAGCGCGGCGTTCAGCGTATGCCAGCACAGGCTCGCGCATTTCACGCGCGCCGGAAATTCGCGCACCCCAGCCAGCGCCATCAGCTTGCCCAGCGGGCGCTGCGGCGCGTACTGGCGGTCCGTCAGCAGCTCGTGCACGTCGTGATAGAGCGCGGCGATCTCGTCCAGGCTTTTGCCGGTGACTGCCTCACTCATCAGCGAGGCCGATGCCATCGAGATGGCGCAACCCTGGCCGTTGAAGCGCAGCTCACTCAAATTCTGGTCCCGGACGCGCAGCGTCACGCTCAGCGAATCGCCGCACAGCGGATTGTGGCCGAGTGCGGCGCCATCGGCGGGGTCCAGACGCCCGAAGTTGCGAGGGCTGCGGTTGTGATCGAGGATCACGTCGCGATACAGCTCGCGGGTATCCATCAGCCGAACACCTCGCGCACCTTCAGCAATGCGGCCACCAGGCGACCGATGTCGGCGCCGGTGTTGTAGCAGCCCAGCGAGGCGCGCGCTGTGGCGACGAGGCCGAAGTAGGTCATCGCCGGCATCGCGCAGTGGTGCCCGGTGCGTATCGCGACGCCCTCGGCGTCGAGCAGCGTGCCGATGTCGTGAGGGTGCACGCCATCGAGCGTGAAGGAGAGGACACCGGTCTTGTCTGCCGTGGTGCCGACCAGGCGCAGGCCGGGCACCGTCTGCAGGGCCACGGTGGCCTCGGCCAGCAGCTGCTGCTCGTGGCGGTGCACGGCCTCAGGGCCGAGCGCCTCGAGATAGTCGAGCGCCGCGCCCAGGCCGATGGCGCCGGAAATGTTGGGTGTGCCGGCCTCGAATTTCCACGGCAGATCGTTGTAGGAGCTCGAATCGATGGCGACGGTGAGAATCATGTCGCCGCCGCCCTGCCACGGCGGCATGGCCGCCAGCAATGACTCGCGGCCATAGAGCACGCCGATGCCGGTCGGGCCATAGACCTTGTGACCCGAGAAGGTGTAGAAATCGCAGTCGAGCGCGCTGACGTCCACGTGGCGGTGCGCGATCGCCTGGGCACCATCGAGCAACACCGCGATGCCGCGCTGGCGCGCCAGCGCAACGATCTCGGCCACCGGCAGCACGCTGCCCAGCGCGTTGGAGACATGTGCGACCGCGATCATGCGGGTGCGCTCGCTCAACAGCGCCCTGAAACCGTCGAGATCGAGCCCGCCCTGCGGCGTCAGCGGCGCGGCCAGCAGGCGTGCGCCGTGTGCTGCGCAGGCCATCTGCCAGGGGACGATATTGGCGTGGTGCTCGAGGTGCGTGATCAGCACCTCATCGCCGGCCTTGAGGTGCATCCCGCCCCAGGACTGGGCCACCAGGTTGATGGCTTCGGTGGTGCCGCGCGTGAACACGATCTCGCGGCACGAGCGCGCATTGATGAAGCGGCGCACGCGCTCGCGCGCGCCCTCGAAAGCCGCGGTGGCCTGCTGGCTTAAGGTATGCACGCCGCGATGCACATTGGCGTGCATCGTGGTCGCATAGTGATCGATGGCCTCGAGCACGGCGCGCGGCTGCTGCGCCGAGGCGGCGCTGTCCAGGTACACCAGCGGATGGCCATTCACCTCGCGCGCCAGGATCGGAAAATCGGCGCGCACGCGCTCAGCCGAGAACACCGGCTGGCGCTCGGCGTGAGCGCGCGTGCTGTGCGCCAAGGGTGTGCTCACTGCCAGGGCTCCGCCAGCGCATCGTCGCCCAGCCGCAATGCGGTGGCGCGCTGCGCCTCGCGCCGCAGCGCCTCGGGCTCGATCGACCCCAGCACCTCGCCCAGGAACGCGCTCTTGAGCAGCGCCCGCGCCGCGTCGAGATCGAGTCCGCGCGCCTGCAGATAAAACAGCAGATCCTCATCGAGTTTGCCGGTCGTGGCGCCGTGGCGCGCCTGGATGTCATCGGTATCGATCGTCAGTTGGGGCCGCAGGTCCACTTCAGCCCCGGCGCCATCGAGCAGGCCGCGCAGCGATTGCGTTACCCGCGCGCCGCGCGCCGCCGCGGCCACGCGCGTGTCGGCATTGCAGGCCACATGGGCGCGCTGGTTGCTCAGGCCGCGAAACAGCTGCTGGCTGCGCGTTGCCGGCGCCTCGTGCAACACCGTGAGCATGGTGTCATTGACCTGTGGCCCGGCGCCGGCCGCCAGCGCCTGCCAGTCCAGCGTGGCGCCGACACCCTGCAGGCGCACCTCGGCGGTGGAGCGCGCCGTGCTGCCACCCATCGCCACCTGGCACAGGCGATACTCGGCGTGGGCGGCGAGATGCGCCTGCAGCGTGTCGAACAGCAGCGCCTGGGCACTGACCGCGAACAGGCGTTGGTGGTGCACGATCGCCCCCTCGGCCAGCGTCAGACCTAAGCGCACGCAGACCAAACGCAGGTCCTCAGGCCCGCCTAAATGGCGCTCGACGAGTCGGCAGTCGACACCCGGCGCCACGCGCAGGGCCAGGTTTAGGTAGCTGGCGGGGGCGGCCGCCGAGCTCAGCGACACGATTTCCAGCGCCAGGGGTGCGTTGATCACGAGTTCAAGGGGGTCGGCGGCGAACACGCTGGCAATGAGCCCGAGGCGCTGGTCGGACACCGCCTCGAGCTCGGGCAGCGCCGTGGCGCCGCGCAGCAGGTCCGGCGTGGTCGCCTCCGCGCTGGAATGCTCGCGGTGCAGGCGGCCATCGATCAGCACCAGGCGCAGGTAGCCTGGCAGTGCCGGGGGTAGCGGCAAGGGCAGGGCGCCGGCTGCGCCGGGCAGGAAACTGCGCACCTGGTCGAGCGCCCGCAGGTTCGCGTAGCGCCAGCTGTCCTCGCCGCGTGCGGGCAGGCCCACGATACGCAATCGCTGCGCGGCAGCCTGGCGCTGCGCGCCGGCCTGATCGCTCAACGAAGCGAACTCATCGAGCATGCGTTCCAGCGCGCTCATGCGGCCGCGGCTTCTTCCAGCAGCCAGTCGTAGCCGCGCCGCTCGAGTTCGAGCGCCAGCTCGCGATCGCCGCTGCGCAGGATGCGCCCGCGCGCCAGCACGTGCACGCGATCGGGCACCACGTATTCCAGCAGCCGCTGATAGTGCGTGACCAGTACCACCGAGCGCTGCGGGGAACGCAGGGAGTTGATGCCGTGGCCGACCAGCCTCAGGGCATCGATGTCGAGGCCCGAATCGGTTTCATCGAGCAGCGCCAGTCGCGGCTCCAGTACCAGCATCTGCAGGATCTCATTGCGCTTCTTCTCGCCGCCCGAGAACCCCTCGTTGACGCCGCGCGTCAGCAGGTTCTCGTCCATCTGCATGGCGCGCATCTGGGCGCGTACTGCGTTTAGGAAATCAAAGGCATCAATCTCGGGTTCACCGCGCTCGCGACGCCGGGCGTTGAGCGCCGCCTTAAGCAGGTAGGCATTGTTGACGCCGGGGATCTCGACCGGATACTGGAATCCCAGGAACAGGCCGGCGCGCGCGCGTGCTTCGGGTGCCATGGCCAGCAGATTCATGCCATCGAACTGCGCACGGCCGGCCGTGACCTCGTAGCCTGGTCGGCCTGCCAGCACATGCGCCAGTGTGCTCTTGCCCGAGCCGTTGGGGCCCATGATGGCGTGCACCTCGCCGGCCGGCACGCTCAGCGTGATGCCGCGCAGCACCGGCGTGCCGGCGACGCTGACATGGAGATTCTCGACCTGCAGCACCGGTACGCTCATCCCACCGCTCCCTCAAGTGTGACCGCCAGCAAGGCCTGGGCCTCGACGGCGAACTCCATCGGCAGCTCCTTGAACACCTCGCGACAAAACCCGCCGACGATCATGTTGACTGCATCCTCAGGTCCGAGACCGCGCTGCTGGCAGTAGAACAGCTGATCCTCGCTGATGCGCGAGGTGCTGGCCTCATGCTCGACGATGGCGCCGGCATTGCGGGTCTCGATGTAGGGGTAGGTGTGCGCGCCGCAGCCCGCGCCCAGCAGCAGCGAGTCGCACTGGGTGTGGTTACGCGCCCCATGCGCCGAGGGCATGATCTTCACCAGCCCGCGGTAGGCATTCTGTCCGTGCCCGGCCGAAATGCCCTTGGAGACAATGGTGCTGCGGGTGTTGGCGCCGATGTGGATCATCTTGGTGCCGGTGTCGGCCTGCTGGTAGTTGTTGGCGGTGGCCACCGAATAGAATTCGCCGACCGAATTCTCGCCGCGCAGCACGCAGCTCGGATATTTCCAGGTGATCGCCGAGCCGGTCTCGACCTGGGTCCAGGAGATGCGCGAATTGCGGCCGCGGCATTCGCCGCGCTTGGTGACAAAGTTGTAGATGCCGCCGCGCCCCTGGGCGTCGCCGGGGTACCAGTTCTGCACCGTCGAGTACTTGATCTGCGCGTCATCGAGCGCCACCAGCTCGACCACCGCGGCATGCAGTTGGTTCTCGTCGCGCATCGGTGCGGTGCAGCCCTCGAGGTAGCTGACGTGGCTGCCGGCGTCGGCGATGATCAGCGTGCGCTCGAACTGCCCAGTGTTGGCGGCATTGATCCGAAAGTAGGTCGACAGCTCCATCGGGCAGCGCACGCCGCGCGGCACGTAAACGAAGGAGCCGTCGGTGAACACCGCGGAATTCAGCGTGGCGTAGAAATTGTCGGTGTAGGGCACCACGGTGCCGAGGTAGCGCTCGATCAGCTCGGGGTGCTTCTGCACCGCCTCCGAGAACGGGCAGAAAATCACCCCGGCCGCCGCCAGCCGTTCCTTGAAGGTGGTGGCCACCGAGACACTGTCGAACACCGCATCGACCGCAACGCCGGCCAGCCGCGCGCGCTCGTGCAGCGGCACCCCGAGCTTGGCATAGGTCTCGAGCAGCTTGGGATCGACCTCGGCCAGACTCTTGGGCGCGTTGCCCTTAGGTCTCGGCGCCGAGTAATAGGAGATGGCCTGGTAATCGATCGGGTGCTGGCGCAGGTGTCCCCAGTGCGGCTCGGTCATCGTCAGCCAGTGCCGATAGGCCCGCAGGCGCCAGTCGAGCAGGAACTGCGGTTCGCGCTTGCGCGCCGAGATCATCCGCACCAGCGCCTCATCGAGGCCCGGCGGCACGGTGTCGCTGTCGATCTCGGTGACGAAGCCGTGCTGGTAGCCGCGGCCGAGCAGTGCCGTGATATCAGGGTTGCTGGCGCTCATGTCTTCTCCGCCCGTAGCCTGGGCCCCGCCAGGGGCACGGCGCGCGTCGGGTGCAACTGGCGCTCGAGCGCCGCGAAGCGTGTGGTCTCCACGCCGAGGCCGGCCAGCTCCAGCAGGGAGATTTCCTGCAGCGAGCGGCGGATCGCGAGGTTCACCCGTTGCCAGGCCCGACCGACGCCGCAGGTGCTCTCGATGCCGCACTGGTGCGTCACCCGGGCGCACTCGGTCAGCGCCATGGGCCCCTCCAGCGCATCCAGGATCTGCGCCGCGCTGATGTCCACCGCGGGGCGCGCCAGGCGGTAGCCGCCGTGGAGGCCGCGTGTCGAGCTGACCAGGCCGCTGCCGTGCAGCTGCTTGAGCAATTTGCTGACCGTGGCGGCGCCCAACCGGGTCTGCGCCGACAGCTGGGCGGCGGTGAGCTGCCGCTCCGGCTCGGCGGCCAGCCGGGCCAGCAGAACGGTCGCGTAATCGGTCAATTTGCTGATGCGCAACATGGCCACTCCAATCTGGTACTAGTTTAGTACTATTTAGGTTGGCGATAAAGACCTTTGCTATGCTTGCGCCCCCATTTCGGAGGCAGTCGAATGAGTGCGGAAAGTCTGGAAAGCATTGCGGCGGCGATGATCGCCCCGGGTAAGGGAATTCTGGCGGCCGACGAGAGCTCCGGAACCATCAAGAAGCGCTTCGATAAGATCAGCCTGGAGTCGACCGCGGAGAGCCGGCGCGCCTATCGCGAACTGCTGTTCACAACGCCTGAGATGGCGAAATCGATCAGCGGCGTGATTCTCTATGACGAGACGCTGCGCCAGAAGACCAGCGCCGGCGTGCCCTTCGCCGGCTACCTGGCCGGCATGGGTGTGGTGCCCGGCATCAAGGTCGATGCCGGTGCCAAGCCGCTGGCCGGCTGTCCCAACGAGACCATTACCGAAGGCCTGGATGGACTGCGCGAGCGTCTGATCGAGTACTACGGGCTGGGTGCGCGCTTCGCCAAGTGGCGCGGCGTCATCGACATCGGCGCTGGCTTTCCGACCAGCTATGCAATCCACGCCAATGCCCATGCGCTGGCGCGTTATGCCGCACTCTGCCAGGAGCAGAAGATCGTGCCGATCGTGGAACCCGAGGTGCTGATGGACGGCGCCCACACGATCGAGCGCTGCGAGCAGGTCACTGACGCGGTGCTGGAAGAAGTGTTTGCGCAGCTGCATGCCGCCGGGGTGCGTCTCGAGGGCATCATTCTCAAACCCAACATGGTGATCTCGGGCAAGCAGTGCCCGCAGCGCGCGACGCCCGCACAGGTGGCGGCGGCGAGCGTGCGCTGCCTGAAGCGCCACGTACCCGGTGCCGTGCCCGGTATCGCCTTCCTGTCAGGCGGCCAGACGCCGGCCGAGGCGGCGCTGCACCTGTCGCTGATGAACGCGACTCGCAGTCTGCCCTGGCAACTGACCTTCAGTTATGGCCGCGCGCTGCAGGACGCCGCGCTCTCGGCCTGGTCTGGCAAGAGCGGCAACGTGGCCGCCGGTCAGCACGAGTTTGCACGCTGGGCGCGCATGAATTCGCTGGCACGGAGCGGGAGCTACCAGGCCGGCATGGAACTGCAGGCCGCCTGATGCCCGATACCACTGCACCCGCTGCCACTGCTGTGGTGGCGGGTGAAGGCGGGCCTATTGCCGATGTCCGGGGCGTCAGCTACTCGGTAGGCGGACGCACCATCTTCGACGGCCTGGACCTGCAGGCCCATCGCGGCGAGATCACCGCCGTAATGGGACCGAGCGGCACCGGCAAGACCACGCTGCTGCGCCTGCTGATGGGCGCGATAGCCCCGTCGGCCGGCCACGTCGCGGTGTTCGGCCAGGACATCGGCGCGCTCGACCGGCGTGGCCTGTATGCGCTGCGCCGGCGCGTCGGCATGCTGTTCCAGAACGGCGCGCTGCTCACCGACCTGTCGGTGTTCGAAAACGTCGCCTTTCCGCTGCGCGAACACACGCGCCTGCCTGAACCGCTGCTGCGCCGCCTGGTACTCATGAAGTTGCAGGCTGTCGGTCTGCGCGGCGCGGCCGAGCTCAACACCGCGGCGCTCTCCGGTGGCATGGCGCGGCGCGTGGCGCTGGCGCGCGCAATCGTTATGGATCCGGAGCTGCTGATTTACGATGAACCTTTTGTAGGCCTCGATCCGATTTCCCTCGGCGTTATACTGCGCCTGATCCAGTCGCTCAACGCCACGCTCGGCATCGCCAGCGTCGTCGTGACGCATGATGTCGACGACATCAGCCGCATCGCGCATCGCAGTTTTCTGCTGGCCGGCGGCAAGGTGGTCGCCACCGGGAGTCCGGCGCAGCTGCGCGCCGCCTCGGTGCCGGTGGTCAACCAGTTCATGAACGGCCTGCCCGACGGCCCGGTACCCTTCCATGTGCCGGCCGGGGACTACCGGGAGCAGCTGCTGGGCGGTGACTGGTGAGTACGCTGACAATGAGTCACTCGCGCGTGACCGACACCTTTGTGAAGATAGGCCGTGTGGCGCTGTTTCTCGCGCGCATCGGCGGCCAGTGCCTGCCGGCGCTGCGGCGGCCGCGGCTGGTGATCGCGCAAATCTACAATGCCGGCGCACGCTCGCTGATCATCGTGATGCTGTGCGGCCTGTTCGTCGGCATGGTGCTGGCCTTGCAGGGCTACGACCTGCTGCAGCGTTTCGGCTCGGAGTCCGCGCTTGGCTCGGCCGCGGCGCTCGGTTTGCTCAAGGAGCTGGGTCCGGTCATCACCGCGCTGCTGTTTGCCGGCCGCGCCGGCACTTCGCTGGCCTCGGAAATCGGCCTGATGCGCGCCACCGATCAGCTCAATGCCATGGAGATGATGGCGGTCGATCCGGTGCGGCACGTGGTCGTGCCGCGCTTCCTGGGTGGCATCATCGCGGTGCCGCTGCTGACCGCGATCTTCGATGCGATCGGGATCTTCGGCGCGCAGCTGGTGGGCGTGGGCCTGGTGGGCGTGGAGTCCGGATCATTCTGGTCGCAGATGCAGAGCTTCGTGACCTTGAGCGATGTCAACCAGGGCATCATCAAGAGCCTGTGCTTCGGGACGGCCTGCAGCCTGATGGCGGTCTACGAGGGCTTTCATGCTGAGCCGACCGCTGAGGGCGTGGGGCGCGCGACCACGCGCACCGTGGTCAGTTCGGCCATTCTGACGCTGCTGCTCGACTACATGCTGACGGCGGCGTATCTCGGTTCCTGAAGGAGTTGCTGGCATGAGTAATGTTAATCGCACGCTGGAAGTGGGCACCGGGCTGTTCGTGCTGCTGGGCTTCGCGGCGCTGGCATTCCTGACCACCCAGCTGCCGGGCAGCAGTCTGAAGCTGAAGCGCGAAGGTGCCAGCATCCATGTCACCGCGCGCTTCGACAACGTCGGCGACCTGAAGGTGGGCGCGCCGGTCACGATGGCCGGGGTGCGCATCGGCCGCGTCGATGCGGTGAACTTCGATCCCGGTGAGTTCAAGGCCGTGGTCTCGCTGTCCATTGACCGGCGTTATGACCACATACCCGATGACAGCGATGCGGCGATCCAGACCTCTGGCCTGCTGGGCGCCAAATACGTCGGCCTCGGGCCGGGCGGGGCCACAACTTTCCTGGCCGAGGGCGGTCAGATCCAGTTCACCCAGTCGGCAATCGTGCTCGAGAACCTGGTCAACAAACTGTTTGCCGGCATGGCCGGCAAGAAGGATGGCGATGCAAAGCAGTAACGGCAACCGTAGCCTGCAGCCGGCGATGCGAGCGGCGCTGTGGGCGGTGTGGCTGGCCCTGGCCGCGCTCCTGTCCCTGTCCCCGGCGCGGTCAGGTGCGGCCGAGGCGGCCGCCAAGCCGGTGGTTGACGACAGCGCACCGGGCCTGCTGATCGATTCGGCAGCCCACGCCATGCTCGCCGAGCTGGACGCGCATCGCGCCGACTACCGCCAGAATCCGGCGCGCATCGACGCGCTGGTTGACCGCATCCTGCTGCCGTATTTCGACACCGACTATGCGGCGCGCCTGGTGCTGGCGCGCCACTGGACCACGGCCACGGCGGAGCAGCGGCGGCGCTTCGTCGCAGCCTTCTATCACTCGCTGCTGTCGAACTATGGCTCGGCGCTGGCCGACTTCACCGGTGATCGGCTCAAGGTTCTGCCGTTCACGGGCGATGCGGCCGCCACCTCGGCCACTATCCGTACCCAGGTGCGCAAGAACGATGGCACCACGGTGGCGGTCAATTACAGTCTGCACCGCACCGCCGTGGGCTGGCGGGCCTGGGACGTGATCATCGAGGGCATCAGCTACGTAAAGAGTTTTCGCGACGACTTCAACGCCCAGATCGAGCAACAGGGCGTCGATGCACTGATCGATCGTCTCGAGAAGCAGAGCGCGGACCGCAAATCATGAACGCTGCCGTGCCGCCACCGGATAGCCCGCCTTCTGCCGACGGCGCCATCAGCGCCGACGGCGCCGGGCGATTCCGGTTGTCCGGTGCGGCGACCATCGCGACCGTAGCGGCACTGCGCGGCGCCGGGCTGCGCGCGTTCATGGCCAGCAGCGGCGACATCAGTGTTGATCTGGCGGCGCTGACGCGCGTCGATAGCGCCGGGCTGGCGCTGCTGATCGACTGGCTGGCGTGGGCGCGCGGCGCCCAGCGCACACTGCGCTTCGCAGCGCTCCCCGAGCCGCTGCGGGCGCTGGCGCGTCTCAGCGACGTCGAAGCCTTCCTGGCCTGATACCGCCTGCCGCTCAATCGGGCGGCGGCACTTCCTCGTCGGGCGGCGCATCGGCATTGCCACCCTTGCCGCTCACATTGCCGTCGTGCACCTCGTAATCGCGCCGCTGCAGCCAGGCATTGCGCACGAAGGCGTAGGGGTCGAAGGTGCGTGCCAGCACCGCATCGGCATCCAGCAGCTGCGCGCGCAGCTCGGCATTCCTGGCTACCCACAGGCCCCAGCGGGCCGTGCCGCTGCTCAGGTAGTGCCGCACATCCATGTAGTCGTCGACGATCTTGGTGGGCGTGTCACGCACGGTGGCGGGCCCCAGCAGTGGTAGCACCAGATAGGGCCCGCTGGGCACGCCCCACTTGCCAAGGGTCTGGCCAAAATCCTCGTTGTGACGCTCGAGCCCCGCAGCGGTGGCCGGGTCAAACAGGCCCAGACCGCAGATCGTGTTGACGATCAGGCGCGTGAAATCCCGTCCGCCATCGGCGGCTTTCCCCTGCAGAAAATCGTTGATGATGGTCCGCGGGTAGGCGAGATTGTCGGTGAAATTGCTGAGCCCATGCCGAACCGGTACCGGCACCGTGGCGCGCCAGGCGCGACCCACCGGGCGCAGCAGCGCACGGTCGGCGGTACTATTGAAGCGATACATGCTGCGGTTGAAGCGCTCGAAGGGATCGCGCGGATCGCGCGGCCCGGGCGGGAGCGTCGCGCAGCCCGCGAGTATCAGCAGCGCTGCCAGCAGGCCAGCTCTAGGTAGAAGGTGCATCCGGCGATTTTAGCAGTACGCGGCGGACGCTACTGCTGCTGCTGGGCGGCGCCATTGCGGGTCAGCCGCTGCTCGCGCAGCCAGTCGCGGATCTCCTCAAGGCGCGCGCGAAAGCGCTGGCGCTGCACGGAACTGAGGTTCGGTGAGGCGAGCGCCAGTTCGAGCTGCTGATTGGCCAGCGCCAGGTCGCCATTGGCGATATGGAATTCCGACATGTAGTAATAGGCATCGCCGGCATCGCCCGCGGCGCTGGCGGCCAAGGCCGTCGTGCGGATCTGATCCGGTGTCGGCTGCGTGTTGTTGAATACATCCAGCAGCAGCGCGTGGGCCTGGCTGGCATGCCCGGTCTGCATCAGCGTATCGGCGTAGCGCACCGACAGCGGCACGTTCCTGGGAAACAGCGCCATCGAGCGCTCAAAGCTGCTGAGCGCTGCGGCCGACTGGTGATCGGCCTGCAGAGCCTGGCCGAGCGTGGCGTACAGCGCCGTGATCTGCGGATATTTGTTTGACAGCTCGGTGAGCGTGCTGACCGCGGCGGCGGTGTGAGCGGTGCGCAGCTGTGCCAGCGCCTCACCGTAGCGTTCCGGATCACTCAGGGGCTGATGTTCACGCCGCCGTGCGTAGTAGACGTTCATGTCGGTATCAGGCGAGGCCGCCAGCACCCGCAGCCGTTCGCGCATCCAGGCAAACAGCATCGACTCGTTGATCTGCGTGGCGTGTTCCTGAGTGGCGCGGGTGCGTGCCTCGGCGATGCGATCGCGCGTGACCGGGTGATTGCGCAGCATGTCGAACGGACCGGCCTGCTCGGAGATGCCTTCGCGCCGCCCCATGGCCTCGAAGAAATCCGCCATCGCCGTGGTGCGGAAGCCGGCGCCAGCCAGCAGGCTGATACCGATGCGGTCGGCCTCGGCTTCCTCGCCGCGCGTAAAATTCATGCTCTGCTGCAGGGCCACGCCCTGGCTCATCGCCACGGCGCCCTCGATCGCCTGGCCGCCGGCGCCGCTGGCGGCGCCGATCAGCACCGCGGCCAGCATCGCCGCCATGGTGCCCATCGACATGCGGCTCTGCGCCAGGATCGAGCGCGCCAGGTGGCGCTGGCGCACGTGTGCGGTCTCGTGGGCCAGCACGCCGGCCAGGTCAGACTCGGACTCGGTCAGCAGCACCAGCCCGGAGTTGACGCAGATAAAGCCGCCGTAGGTGGCAAATGCGTTGATTTCCGAGGAGCGCACCACGAAGTACTGAAAGTTCTGGTCATCAGCGCGCGCCTGCGCCGCGAGGCGCGAGCCGAGGTGCTGCAGGTAGTCGCTGATCTCAGGGTCCTCGAGGATCAGCTCCTGGCCGCGCAGTTGCCGCATGGCCATGAGTCCGATCTGATACTCATCACTCTTGCTGAGAATGGCGTTTTCGGGCGAGCCCATGTCGGGCAGCTGGCTGGCGACTGCTGTGGTATCGCCACCGCCCCCCTGGCCGATGACCGGATTGGTGACCGGGTCGGCCGCCTGCGCCGCCAGCGTCAGCACACAGGCGAACAGCGCCGCGCAGCAACGCCAGGCGGCGCTTGGGGGACGTATGGCCGTGGAGTACATCGATGGTACGACAGTGCCCGGCGGCTAAAGTTGCTCGGAGGCGAAGTCCACCAGGCGCGAGCGCTCGCCCCGCACCAGCGTGACGTGGCCGGCGTGCGGCCAGCCGCGGAAGCGGTTGACCACATAAGTGAGCCCGGAGGTCATTTCGGTGAGGTAGGGGGTGTCGATCTGGGCGATGTTGCCCAGCGCAATGAACTTGCTGCCCGGTCCCGCGCGCGTCACCAGTGCCTTCATCTGCTTGGGAGTCAGGTTCTGCGCTTCGTCAAGAATGATGAAGCGATTGAGAAAGGTGCGGCCGCGCATGAAATTCAGCGAGCGGATCTTGATGCGGTTGCGCAGCAGGTCGTTGGTGGCGGCGCGGCCCCAGGTGCCGCCTTCCTCGCTGCGCGTCAGCACTTCGAGGTTGTCCATCAACGCGCCCATCCACGGCTCCATTTTTTCCTCTTCGGTGCCGGGCAGGAAGCCGATGTCCTCGCCCAGCGGGATGGTAACGCGGGTCATGATGATTTCGGCGAAGCGGTTGCGCTCCAGCGTCTGCACCAGGCCGGCGGCCAGCGCCAGCAGCGTCTTGCCGGTGCCGGCCGGACCCAGCAACGAGACAAAATCGATTTCCGGATCGGTCAGCAGGTTCAGGGCGAAATTCTGTTCGCGATTGCGCGCCGTGATGCCCCAGACCGCGTGGCGCTCACTGCGAAAATCGCGCACCAGCTCCAGGGTCGCTACCCCCTCGTGCTTCTTGCGCACCAGAGCCTCGATGCCAGCCGCTGCATCCTCGTGCAGAAACTCATTGACGTGCCAGTCGGCCACCGCCGGGCCCTTGAGCTCGTACCAGGTGCGCTCGCCTTCCTTCCAGGAGCGCATCTCGCTGCCGTGCTGCTCCCAGAAATCGGCCTGCAGTTTGCCAATACCGGTGTACAGCACATCGGCATCTTCGATGGTCTTGTCGCTGTAGTAGTCCTCCGCATGTACGCCGACCACCGCGGCCTTGATACGCAGATTGATGTCCTTGGACACCAGCGCGACGCGCGCATCGGCCTGCTGCTTCTGCAGACTGAGGGTCTGGCCGAGGATCAGATTGTCATTGCTTGAACCCGGCAGGTTATCGGGCAGGCCGCTGGCGAGCGCACTGGTCTGGAAGAACAGGCGGCCTGAGGCCGGCTTGGTACTGTGATTGCCGTTCAATCCAGAGGGAATGACCAGCCCGGCATCGATCTGCGCCTTGGTCACGCCACGGATCATATCGTCGAGAAAGCGGCTGGCCTGACGCACATTGCGCGACTGTTCGGACAGGCCCTTCTTGTTGGCGTCGAGCTCCTCGAGCACCACCATCGGCAGATAGATGTCGTGCTCCTCGAAGCGGAATATGGCCGTGGGGTCGTGCATCAGCACGTTGGTATCCAGCACGAACAGCCGGCGTTGCTTGGTCTTCACAGGGCTTTGACGGCCTCCAGTACCTCGGCCGCGTGACCGGTGACCTTGAGTTTGCGCCATTCCCGGCGCAGCTTCCCCGCGGCATCGATCAGGAAGGTGCTGCGCTCGATGCCCAGCACCTTGCGGCCATACATGTTCTTCATGCGTATCACGTCGAACTGCTTGCAGACCGCGCCGCTCTCGTCGGCCAGCAGCTCAAACTCGAAACCAAACTTGCCGCAGAACTTGTGGTGCGCCGCCAGCGTGTCGCGCGAGATGCCGAACACCCGCGCCCCGGCGCGCGCCAAGGCGGGCAGCAGCCGCTGGAAGTCCTGGCCCTCGAGCGTGCAGCCCGGGGTGTCGTCACGCGGGTAGAAATACAGCACCACGGGCTGGCCACGCAGCGCGCGCAGCCGGAATTCCTTCAGGCCGGTCGTCGGCAGGCTGAAGTCGGCCACCACCCGGTCCAGCAGCGGCGCCTTGGGTTTGGCACTCATGATTTCACCGGTTCCAGGATTGCGTCCAGATTCAGCGAATCGCAGTAGTCCATGAACTCCTCGCGCAGCTGCGATACCGGCAGCTTGGCCGGCACGTTGATGCTCATCTGCACAGCGAACATCGGGGCCCCGGTGTGGGCCGCAGCGTAGCAGCGCGTGGCGACCTCGCCGATGTCGATGCCGCGCGTGGCAAAGAAGCCCGACAGGCCGGCGACGATGCCGGTCTGGTCCAGGCTGACAATATCGATGGAGTAGGGCACCAGGTCGCGGCGGGTGCTGCGCGCGTCGGTGCGCCGCAGGTGCACACTCAACGTGCCGTTGGCGGCCAACCGTCCGAGTTCCGACTCGATGCGCGCCAGGTTGTGCCAATTGCCGGTGACCAGCAGCAGCATTGCAAACTCGCTGCCGAGCGCGGCCATGCGGCTTTCGGCAATGCTGCCGCCGCAGTCGGTAATGACCTTGGTCAAATCGTGCACCATCCCGGTACGATCGCTGCCGATGGCCGATATCGCCAGATGTTGCCGGGTGGGCGTGCTCGGTTCGTTCACGGGCGAAGTGTACCGGAACGGGGCTTGCTTCGGGCCGCGCCGCACCCGTAACATCGCGCGCCCACCGCCGCAATCGCGCCGCGGGGGCTGGTCATTTCCGAGGACAAATGTTTTCAGGCAGTCTGGTCGCGATCGTGACGCCCATGCGGGGCGATGGCGCCATCGATTTCGAGGCCTGGGATCGCCTGCTCGACCTGCATCTGGCCAGCGGCACGAGCGGCATCGTGGTCGGCGGCAGCACCGGTGAATCGGTGGCCTTGAGCGACAGTGAGCTGCTGCAGCTGTTGGCGCGGGCCCGCACCCGCCTGCACGGCCGTCTGCCGCTGATCGCCGGCGTCGGCGGCAGCAGCACCGCCACCGTGGTCGCCCGCGTGCGGGCGCTGGCTGCCAGCGGCGTCGATGCCCTGCTGGCCGTCACGCCGGCCTACAACCGGCCGACCCAGGAGGGCCTTTACCAGCATTTTGCCGCCATTGCCGCCGCCACGGTCGCACCGCTCCTGCTGTACAACGTGCCCAGCCGCACGGCGGTGGACCTGCTGCCGGCTACCGTGGCGCGCCTGGCTGAACTACCGACCGTCGCGGGCATCAAAGAGGCGGTGAGCGATATCGCCAGAATCCGCGAACTGCTGCGCTCGCTCCCCGAACGCTGCAGCGTACTCTCGGGCGATGACCCGAGCGCGCGCGAAGCGGTGCTGGCCGGTGCGCATGGCGTGATCTCGGTGACGGCCAATGTGGTCCCGGCGGCCATGGCGGCGCTGATGGGCGCCGCGGCGCGCGGCGAACGTGCGGCGGCCGAGCGCCTCGACGCATCGCTGGCGGCGCTGCATCGTGACCTGGGCGTGGAATCCAATCCGATTCCAGTCAAATGGGCGCTGGCCGACATGGGCCTGATCGGACCTGGGATCCGCCTGCCCCTTACCTGGCTCAGCGAGAGCATGCGGCCGCGCGTACGCGCGGCGCTCACTGCCGCGCAGGCCGCCCCGATTACCACACAGGCACTCAGCGCATGACACCATTGTCCCGTAGGTTCTTTCGACTGGGCTGCGGCAGCGTCGCGGCCGTGCTGCTGAGCGGCTGCCACTGGATGCACCGCAACCGTGTGTCGAGCTGCCGTGAAACCACAGTGGTGACCGAGGCGCGGAATCTGCCGCCGCTGAAGGTGCCGCCGGGGCTCGATGCGCCCGATACCCGCAACGCGATCAAGGTGCCGGAGCTCAACGAGCCAGAACGACCCCGCGATCCGCGCGAGCCCTGCCTGTCGCAGCCGCCGAGCTACAAGGGATAGAGCGGCGCTCTGGTACAATCGGTGCCGCCGCGGGCTGGTCCTAAGGCTCGCGTCTCGGTTTGCTAATTTACTTTAAGAATACCCTGTAACATGTTGAAAGGAGAGGTGGCCGAGCGGTCGAAGGCGCTGGACTGGAATTCCAGTAACATCTTCACGGGTGTTCGTGGGTTCGAATCCCACCCTCTCCGCCATGATTCCATGGTGGTCCGCGCCGGTTCCTTCGCGACGACGAGCCGCCAATCCCGTCAGGCCCGGAAGGGAGCAGCGGTAACGG
>Ga0075026_100000162_pt1 | contig 24309 bp, 25 predicted proteins | sample Str012_2_FD_71392 | JGI IMG/M metagenome (GOLD analysis project Ga0075026, IMG submission 71392) | Freshwater sediment microbial communities in response to fracking from Pennsylvania, USA - Straight Creek_MetaG_SC_2012 | ecosystem: Environmental > Aquatic > Freshwater > Creek > Sediment... | reverse complement strand
TCGCGTAGGTCTTCTCCGGTCGGCAGCCCGGCGTCGGGAGCCTCAGCCAACCCGCTGCCGCTCTGAAGGAGCGCACCGTGGACACCGACGTCACCGAGATCGCCGACGGGATCTACCGCCTCTCGAGCTTCGTACCCGAGATCGGCCCGACCGGCTTCACGTTCAATCAATTCCTGGTCGATGCCGACGAACCGCTGCTGTTCCACACCGGTCTGCGCATGATGTTCCCGCTCGTCGAAGAAGCAATCGGGCAGGTGATGCCGGTCGATCGGCTGCGCTGGATCACCTTCGGTCACCTCGAAGCCGACGAGTCGGGGGCGATGAACCTCTTCCTGGCCGCCGCGCCCGACGCGAAGATCGCGCACGGTGCGCTCGGCTGCATGGTGTCGGTCGGGGACCTCGCCGATCGCCCGCCCCGCCCCCTCGCGGCTGACGAGGTGATGGATCTCGGCGGGAAACGCGTGCGCAACATCGACACCCCCCACGTGCCGCACGGGTGGGACGCGCACGTGCTGTACGAGGAGACCACGGGCACGTTGTTCTGCGGCGATCTGTTCACCCAACTGGGCAACGGGCCCGCGCTGGCGACACACGACCTGCTCGATGCGGCCGCACAGGCAGAAGAAGTGTTCGGCGCGACGTGCCTCACTCCGAACACCGGGCCGACCATCCGGCGTCTGGCCGAGCTCGCTCCGCAGCGCCTGGCGATCATGCACGGATCGTCGTTCGAGGGCGATTGTGCCGCCGCGCTGCACGCGCTCGCCGACGACTACGACCGCCGGGTTGCCGCGGCGGAGGCCGCCGCCGTGGTGTAGCCACTCGCTCCGACCGTGGTGCCAGCACGATGGCAGGTGATCTCGGCCTGGGTTAGGTTCGATTCGGACCGCGTGGTCACTCGCCGCGGGCAGCCGAAACGAACCGGGGGGCAACGTGAATGCAGCCATGGCGCAAAAGCGCTCGGGGGCGTGGGCCGGGATCGTCTTCGCGGTCTTGTACGTGGCCGGGGTGCTGATGGCCAGCGGTCAACCGCACACGAACGACAAGATCAAGCATTCAACGACCGCGGCAGCCGCTGCGTGGCAGAAGTACTACTCCGACAGCGGGCACCGGACGGCCATTCTGATCGGCGCGTTTGTGCTCGCAGCCGCCGTGATCGCGCTCTTGGTGTTCGCTTCGTTCCTGGCGGACCGGCTCGCAAGTGACGGCGCGTCGTCGACGGCCGCCCGGCTGGTGTTCGGCGCGGCGGTGCTCTTCGCCGCGGTCACGCTCGGCGGTGCCATTGCCCTTGCGTGGATCCCCGGCGCGAAGGCATTCGGCGACTCGCCGCTTCCCGTGGGTTCCATCACCTACCTGGGGAGCCAGCTCGGTTTCGCGATGTTGCTCCTCGGCGGCGGCGCGGCCGCGGCGTTGATGCTCGTGAGCGCGGGATGGGCCGCGACGCGGAGTGGCACCCTCCCGACCTGGCTGGGCTGGACGGGCGTCGTCATCGGGGTGTTGATCTTCTTCCTCGGTGTCTTCTTCATCCCGATGGCGTTGCTGGTGCTCTGGGTGCTCGTGGCGAGCATCGTCCTGCTGCGTCGCCGCGGATCCGCGCACACCGACGAAGCGACGCCGGTCGCGAGCTGAGGGACGTGGCGCACCTCCAACAATGCTCACCCGGGGGAGAGCACTCTTGGAGGTGGCGGGAGTCGAACCCGCGTCTTCCGGGATGTTGGTGGGGCTTCTCCGAGCGCATCCGGGAAAAGATCTCGGGTCACCACCGCTCACCGGCGGCGGACGGCGACCCCAGCCTCAGTGAAGTGTCCCGCCGGGTCCTGAGGCGATCCCCGGTGGTGAGCCGCTCAAAGTGGCGCCCCGGTTCCGGCCGAGCGGCTGGGCCAGGAGGGACGCGCTGCTAGTTGGTACTAGGCAGCGAGGGTGAGCTCGCGCTCATTGTTGTTCGCATTTGTTTTGGTACCGGCTCTTTTACGACGCTCCGGTGACGTCGGCTCGCTTCCCCCACCTCGATCGTCCGAAATCGAAGCCACGCACCCCCATGTCAAGTGCCGCGCCGGTGCGTGTTGGTAGGCGCGACAGGTCCATTGTACCGGTCGCACCGCCGCCGCCCGGCAGGGGTTAGTCGCGGATGCCCTTCATGGCCCGCTCGGCCTCGCGTTTGGCGTCACGCTCGGCGAGGGCCTGCCGCTTGTCGTAGTCGCGCTTGCCCCGGGCGACGGCGAGCTCGACCTTCGCCCGCCCGTCCTTGAAGTAGACGCGCAGCGGCACCAGCGTGTGGCCCTTGTCGGCGATGCCCCGCTCAAGCGCGACGATCTCCTTCCGGTGCAGCAGGAGCTTGCGCCGTCGGACTGGATCGAGCTCCATGCGCGAGTAGGAGTAGGGCGAGACGTGCATGCCGTAGAGCCACACCTCGCCGTCCTCGACACGCGCGTACGAATCCTGGAGGTTGGCGCGCCCCTCGCGCATCGACTTCACCTCCGGACCCGCGAGCATGATTCCGCACTCCCACGAATCCAGCACCAGGTAGTCGTGTCGCGCTTTGCGGTTGGTGATGACCTGCTGGTCGCCGCGCCTGCTCACCGCCAGCACGGTACCGTGCCATTCGAGGTGGTCGTATGCCGGAGATCGTGAACGAAGAGATGGCGGCGCTGTGGGACGGCGCGCAGGGCGACGAGTGGGTCGAGCGCGAGGACGGCATGAACGAGGCGCTGAGCGCACACTCGGATCGGTTGCTCGCCGCCGCGGCCGTCAGTCGTGACGAGCGCGTGCTCGACATCGGCTGCGGCACCGGTGAGACGACCCGCGCGTGCGCGGCGCGCGCCGTCGACGGTCGCGTGTTGGGTGTTGACCTGTCGAGCGCGATGCTCGAGCGGGCCCGGATGCGGGCCGGCGACTCCGGGCTGATCAACGTCGAGTTCGTGCGGGGCGACGCGCAGGTCTACCCGTTCGAGCCCGAGTGGGCCGACGTTGTCGTGAGCCGGTTCGGGGTGATGTTCTTCGCTGATCCGGTGGCTGCGTTCGTCAACATCGGCCGCGCCATGAAGCCCGGTGCGCGGCTGGCGGTCGTCGTCTGGCAGGAGTTGCCCTGCAACGAATGGGTCACCGTTGCCCGTGATGCACTCGCCCTCGGGCGCGACCTGCCGGTGCCTGCACCCGGTACGCCCGGTCCGTTCGGCCTCGCCGATCGCCAGCAGGCTCGCGGCATCCTCGAGCGCGCGGGCTTCGGCGAGGCGGCCTTCGAGGATCTGTCCTTGCCGTTCTCGTTCGGCGCCAACGCCGACGAGGCGTTCGACTTCGCGCAAGGCATCGGTATCGTGAAGGGTCTCCTCGACGACCTCGCTGGTGACCAGCGCGCGGAAGCGCTCGACACGCTCCGGACGGCGTTGGCCGCGCACGACTCGGACCAGGGTGTGGTGTTCGACTCGAGGGTCTGGCTGATCACCGCGGTCCGTTAGATTGCCGAGATGACCGAGGAGCACCTGCGCCTCACCCACGCGCAGTACGACACGGTGATCTCCCATTGCTTCGACGGGTTTCCCGACGAGGCCTGCGGACTCTTGGCGGGTCCGCTCGGCACGGGCGACGTGACCGCGGCGTATCCGTGCGAGAACGCCGACGCGTCGGCGCGCACCTACACCGTCGACTCGCGCGACTACTTGCGTTCGGTGCGTGACGCAGAGTCGCGCGGTGACGAGATCATCGGCGTGTGGCATTCGCACACGCACACCGACGCGTACCCGTCGCCCACCGACGTGCGCCAAGCCGTCGACCCCGCATGGTGGTACGTGATCGTCAGCCTCAAGTACGGCGAACCGGTCGTGCGCGCGTTCCAGATCCGCGACGAGACGATCACCGAGGTCCCCGTCGAGGTTGGCTGACGCGGTGCGCCTCACTCGCTGCCGATCCACAGATCGGCTCGCTTGCCCGACTCCACGTCGAGCACCGCTACGACGTCGCCGCGGTCTACGAGCGTCACTGCGCTGTACGCCGGTTCGCCTCGCCCGGCGTCCTGTCCGAGCAGCTCGGCCGCACACGCGACACTGCGACCTTGGCGGCTGAGTACGGCCACGCTGCCGGCGTTGTCGGTCGCGTTGATCACAACGCGAGGCAGGCCGGCGGAATCACGCACGACGACTCGCCGGGTTTCGACCACCTCGGCGAGCGACGTTCTGAGTTCGTCGAACTCGCGGCGGAGCTGGTGAATCGCGGCTGAGGCGGCGGCGAGCGATTGGAACGGGCTGCGCACTCGGCGCCGCTGCTTCTTCCCCATTTCGTCCTCCGCATGTCTCGGGAACATGACGGGGGAGTCGCCTTCACGGTACCGCGGGGGTACGACAGTCAACTGCTGCGTGGGCGTCCCGGTTTTCGTCGCGGCACCGAACGCGCACGACGATTGCGCGCGAGCTGCTCTTCACTGAGCCGGATCAGGTCGCTGGGTTTGATTCCGAGCGCGTGGGCGACATCCCACATGGACTCGAGCGTCGGCTGACTCCGACCCTGTTCGAAACGTCCGATCAGGTTGCGCGATCGCTCCGAGTGTTCCGCGAGCTGCTCCTGGCTCCAACCGCGCTCGTTCCGGAGGCGAGAGATCACCTGTCCGAAGGCGAGAGCGAGGTCGGCGCGCACCGGCCGACGCTGACGGATTGCCAGATCGCAGAACAGCCAATATCTTGGTCAATTTCGAGTGATCGGAGTGGGCGCGCCTCGGCGCGGTGTGGGGCGGGGCGCAAGTGGCGAAGCGGAAGACCGAGGCCAAGCCGGTCGAGCCGTACGAGCACAAGGACGCCTCTCGTCTCAACATCCCAGAGGCGGGCCTTGCCCGCTACGAGACGGATGTCGCACCCAAGAAGACCTTCGAGTACGACCCGCGCATCGATCCGCAGCTGCAGTGGGCGGGAAAAGCTGAACGCACGAGCTTCGACGTCGACGCGGTCAGCATTCACGTGCACGAGCGTCTCTCGACCGAAGCGATCATGGCGACGGTCAAGAAGGAACCGCCGCAGCTGTCGATGTTCTCGGATCCACAGCTTGACCGCGACAAGGAGATCGGTTTCTACCAACACGAAGTCGGCTGGGCGAACCGCCTGATCCTCGGTGACTCGCTCGTCGTGATGACGTCGCTTCTCGAGCGCGAGCGTATGGGCGGCCAGGTGCAGTGCATCTATGTCGATCCGCCCTACGGCATCAACTACAACTCGAACTTCCAGGCGGACATTGGCAATCGCTCACCGCGTGAGACCGATGACGGCGCCCTCACCCGCGAGCCGGAACAGATCCAGGCCTACCGCGACACCTGGACCCTCGGCGTGCACTCGTACCTGACCTACCTGCGCGACCGGCTGCTCGTAGCGCGCGAACTGCTGGCCGACGAAGGCAGCATCTTCGTCCAGATCGGCGAAGAGAACGCGCACCGCGTTGCAATGTTGCTCGACGAGGTGTTCGGCGCCGAGAACCGCGTCGCCAGCATCAGTGCGCACAAGACGGCAGGTTCAAGCGCGCGCTTGCTTGCGGTGGTGGCCGACAGCGTTGTCTGGTACGCCAAGAACCGCGCGCAAGTCAAGTAGCGACAGATCGTCTTGCCGAGGGCCGAGGGCGCGCATGGTGCATCGTCATACAACCGAGTCGAACTCCCGAATGGAGAACGGCGCGGCCTCACAGCTGAAGAACTGCAGAATCCGACAAACGTTCCGCCAGGTAGCCGGATCTATGCACTGGACAACCTCACGTCACAAGGGTTCCGGGCGAACACGACCGTCGACTTCGAGTTCGAGGGCCGAACGTTTCACCCAGGGCCAAATGCGAACTGGAAGACGACCTTGGAAGGCCTCACCCGCCTGGCGGAGCTTGGGCGGCTGGAATCGACGTCGCGATCTCTCCGTTATGTCCGCAACGCCGACGATTTCCCGGCACGTGCACTGAACAACGTGTGGGATGACACCGCCGGCTTCGCCTCAACGACGAAGCGATACGTTGTCGAAACACAACCAAAGATCATCGCCCGGTGCGTCCTCATGACCACCGATCCCGGCGACTTGGTCCTCGATCCGACGTGCGGATCGGGTACGACTGCCTACGTCGCCGAGCAGTACGGACGCCGATGGATCACAGTCGATACAAGCCGAGTCGCGCTCGCACTGGCACGAGAGCGCGTCCTCACCGCGTCATTCCCGTACTACCGCCTTGTCGACGACCACCGAGGTGTCGACTCCGGGCTGCGCTACAAGACCATCCAACGGGTCACGCTCCGATCGCTGGCGTACGACGAGCCGCCGGAGCAGATCTCCCTCTACGACCAGCCGGAGGTCGACAACTCGCGGATCCGGGTGTCGGGGCCGTTCACCGTCGAAGCGCTGAGCCGGTACGCGATCAACCCGCTCCATGACGACGTCCCGCCCGATCCCGGCGAGCTCAACGCGACCGCCGACCACGTCGACCAACTCCTCGCCGCACTGAAGACGCGCGGCATCCCGGTGAAGGGCGGCAAGGCCGTCGAGATCGACACGGTCGTCCGTCTTACCTCCACCTCGCCGCTGCACGCCGAAGGCACACTGCGCGACGGCCGCACCTTTGCGGTGAGCGTCGGCCCGCGCTACGGCCCGATCACCGTGCCCCAAGTCGACGACGCGCTGCACGACGCGTACGGCTACGACCTCGTGGTGTTCGCCGGCTTCGCCGCGACCGCCGAAGCGCAGAGCTTCCTCGCGCCGGGGAAGGCCGGCCGGTTCGACGTCGTCCTACTCGAAGCCAACGCCGACCTCCTGCTCGGCGATCTTCTCCGCAACACCCAGTCGAGCCAGACGTTCCGCCTGTTCGCCGCACCCGACTCGACCGCAGAAAAGCTCGATGACGGCACAGTGTTCGTGGAGCTCAAGGGCGTCGACCTCTACGACGCCGCCAAGGGTGAAGCGAGCGCGCGCACCAGGGAAGACGTCGCCGCATGGTTCCTCGACCACGACTACGACGGCGAAGTGTTTCACGTGTGCCAGGCGTTCTTCCCCAAGACGTCGGGTTGGGCGAGCCTCGCCCGTGCGCTCAAGGGCTCACTTGACGAGGAGGCGCTCGAACAGCTCGCGACGTTCCAGAGCAATCCGTTCAACGCGGCGAACACAAACGTGCAGCTGTGCGAGTCGTCGACTTCGCCGGCCAGACCAGCGAAACCGTGATCCCGCTGCCGTGACGCAGTCAATGCCAGGTGAGCGCTTCCGACCAGCGGTCGGTGACTTCCCACTCGCCCGCCCAGTGGGCGACGTACTCCGCGTCGAACTGGACGCCGGTCGACAGGATCGACGCGATGTCGGCCCGATCCTTGAGCCGCCACGCGATGAGTTTGTGGACCAGCACATCTTCGATCGTGAGCTCACCCCGACGCGCACGCGCGATTGCCAGATGCTGATACGGCGTACCGGCGACGATGAGGTCGAGGGCATCGCCATCCCGTTGCGCACGGATGAGGTGCGCCTCACCCTGATCCTGGTGAATGCGGAGAGTAAATCCTGCAGCTTCGAGAAGCCCGGGCAGGCGATCACTCCATTCGACGAGCAGATCGGCATCCGTAGTGGTGCGGTGCTCGGCCCGATACCGGTCGGCCGCGAACGCGCCAGCGATGGCCCAGGACGCGTGCAAATCGTCCAACAGTCGCGTCGCGTCAAGAAGAATTCGACGGAGCCGAAGTTCGCTCTCGGGGATCTCTCGGTTCATGGTCTACCCCTTCGTCCACGAATGGTGGCAGACCGATCTCGGCTCGTCGCTCGTTCACCCAAGCGAAGTACCACTCCCGATCTGCCTTGCTCCACGGGGGAAGAGGTTCCTTCTCGAGCTCGGCTGAGAACTCGCCGAGCTTCTTCATGTAGCGCTTGTCATGCTCACTCACGGCCACGTCACAAGTCTACGCCTGGGGTACGTCACTGATGGCCGAGGGGCAGGTCACCGATCGCAACCCGATCGTCAACGATCCGTACGCGGAACCCGTCCGTCATTGGGTCTTCGGAGAAGGTGAGCCGACGCTGGTCGATGGCCGTCGCCCGAGCGGATACCTCCCTGGCGGCGACACGAAATCCGGCGAGCTCTCCATCACGGGCGACGTCGTCCCGCTCGACCTCGTGAACGATCTGCGGGCTCGTGTGGCGCGCTGGCGCGACGAGAACTACGTGGGCGCAACCGCGGTCACGCGTGACCTCTTCGACCGCTGGTTCGACGACGAGCGCGAACCGGGCACGCGCCCGTTCTTCGCCCAGCAAGAGGCAGTCGAGACCGTTGTGTTCCTCACCGAAGCACCCGCCGATCGACGCGTCGGCATCGACGTCCCTCGTACCGAGGCATTCGAGCGGTGGGCACTGAAGATGGCGACGGGCACCGGCAAGACACTGGTGATGGCGATGCTGATCGCGTGGTCGGCGCTCAACAAGGCGGCGAACGCGCAGGACGCCCGATTCAGCGATGCGGTACTCGTGATCTGTCCCAACCTCACTGTGAAGGAACGACTGGCCGAGCTCGATCCCCACGCCACCGAGAATGCCTACCAATCGTTCGATCTCATCCCGCCTGGCCTGTCGGCGCTGCTCGGTCAAGCGAAGGTGCTCGTCACCAATTGGCACCAGCTGTCGCCTGCGACCGATCCGAAGCGATCCGTGCAACGCCTGGGCGACGAGAGCGCGGCCGCGTTCTGCCGTCGCGTCATCGAACCCGGGCTCGGCAAGAAGCGTCGCCTTCTCGTGCTCAATGACGAAGCGCACCACGCGTACCGTCACCAGGCCAACGCGAAGGTCGCGCGCGACGAGTTGGCCGACGTCGAGCGCGCGACCGTCTGGATCGACGGTCTGGACCGCGTGCACCGAGACCGCGAGGTTCTCCGTTGCATCGACCTGTCGGCGACGCCGATGTACGTGCCCGGATCCGGGCACGATGCGTGGACGCCCTTTGAGTGGATCGTGAGCGACTTCGCGCTGGTCGACGCGATCGAGTCCGGGCTGGTGAAGGTTCCCCGCATCCCGGTCGACGACAACGCCGGCGCGTCGGTGCCGAAGTACCGCAATCTCTGGACGCACGTGAAGACGCACTTGCCCAAGCGCGGCGACGATGCCGATGCCGGCAATCCGCTGACCGACTACCTCACGCAGGTCGACGGGCCGCTGAAGCAATTGGCCGGCGAGTGGCAGGAGTCGTTCGACCGCTGGGCCGAGGCCGGCCGCCTCGTGCCTCCGGCGATGATCGTGATCTGCAACGACACCAAGATGGCGGAGATCCTCGAGGTGCACATCGCCCGCAAGGGTGAAGCGGGGCCCGGGCTGGTGAACGCGCCCGGCGCGACGCGCACGATCCGGATCGACTCGAAGCTCCTCGCCGACGCCGAACGGCGCGACGACGCGGAGACCGCGACCGACGCGGAAGACCGGCTCCGCCGCGTCGTTGCCACCGTCGGCAAGCCGGGAGCGCCGGGGGCGGAGGTGCGTTGTCTGATCTCCGTCGCGATGCTGTCGGAAGGGTGGGACGCGCGGAACGTCACGCAGATCCTCGGATTGCGCGCGTTCGCCAGCCAGTTGCTGTGCGAACAGGTCGTCGGTCGTGGACTGCGCCGCTCTTCCTATGACGATCTCGCGACACCCGAGTACGTCGACGTGTACGGCGTGCCGTTCCAGATGCTGCCGTTCGCCAACGGCGATTCCGGCGGCGCGGTGTCGACACCGCCGAAGCTCACGTCGATCGTGGCTCGTCGCGAACGTGCCGACCTCGAGATCCGCTTCCCGCGGGTCGTGTCGATCGTGCACGACACCGAACACACGTTGACCGTCGGCTGGGACGCCATCACGCCGGTGGCGGTGAAAGCGGAGCTCGACCCCACGCGCAGCACGGTTGCCGGTCTTGGTGGGATGGGTCGCGACGAGCAGGATCATGGTGTGATCTGGGAGAGCTACCGACGCCAAAAGTTCTGCTTCGAGGTCGCGGCCCGGATTATCCGCGGCCAACAGGAGCTCGAAGCGTTGTTTCCGCAAGCCGTCAGGGCCGTCCAAGATTTCGTGACGGTGCAGCGAAAGGTCGTCTACGGCGCGGACGCCGACGAGCGCGAGCTCGACAACGAGCTGTACAAGACGCAGATCGCCGAGCGACTGCGCGACGCGTTGCGTCCCGGGGTTGACGACGGGAGGCTGCTTCCAGTGCTCGACGAGTACCAGCCCGAGGGAACATCTGCCGACGTTGCGTTCCAGTCGGGCAAGGCGGGTCCCGAGCCGACGGTCAAGTCGCACGTGAACTATGTGGTGTGCGATTCGGAGCTCGAACGACACATCGCGCTCGGGCTGGAAGCTGACGCGCGCGTCGATGCGTACGTGAAGAACGACCACCTGTTCTGCGAGATCCCGTACCGCTTCAACGGCAAATCGTGCCGCTACCTGCCCGACTTCCTCGTGCGCCTGTCAACCGGTGAGTTCATGCTCGTCGAGGGCAAGGGGCGGCAGACGTCGAAGGACGATGCGAAGGAGACCGCGGCGCAACGCTGGATCGCGGCAGTCAATGCTGACGGCCGGTGGGGTTCGTGGTCGTACGTCGTCGTGCGATCAAAGGCCGAAGTGCGCGTCGTGATCGACGCCGCGATGAGTGACGTACCCCGGGAGTAAGTTCTCGGTACCGCTTCCCCACACGACTTCCCCGGTCGAACTCTCCTGGGGAGGCGTCGCGTGTCGGTGTTGCAGAGTCAGATCAAGGGCGCGGATGACGCGGTCGCGTTGCTGCGTGAACTGGTGGGTACCGGGCCGATCGACGGCATCGTCGTCGTCGGGCTCGATCACGAGCAGCGGATGTGCGGCGTCGCGCTCAATCCGCGTCACGGCGCCTTGTCGTGGGTGAAGGTGTGGGAGCTCGCCGATCTTGCCGCCGAGTTCGGTGCGTGTGCTCTGGTGGTGGGTTTGTTTCCGAGCGGGCCGTCGCGGGCTCCGTCAACGTACGAGTTCGACACGTTCGTCGACCTGTACGACCGCGCGAAGGTCGCGCAGGTGCTGCTGCTCGACGGCATCGTCGTTCGGGGCCACCAGTGGTGGTCACTGCGAGAGCGGTCCGGAAAAATCCCGAAATCCGGGAATTGCCTCTTGTCGGATGCGGGGAGCGATGGATAATATCGAACGTATGTTCGGTACGTCGGTCGACCGGTCGCAGTGGTCGGTTTCGGCGCTCCGTGCCGAAGTGATCGAGCTGGCCGGCGCGGCTGAGCGGGCGCAGGCCGAGTTGGTGGCTGCGGTTGGCGTGTGGCAGGCCCGTAAGGCATGGGGCGCCGACGGCGCGTTGTCGGGTCCGGCATGGCTGGCTACCAACACCCCGATGACCCGACCGGCGGCTGCGCGGTTGTGTGCGACGGCGCGGTTGGTCCAGGCGCACGAACAGACCGCCAAGGCTCTCGATGTGGGCGACGTGACCGTCGCGCACGTCGAGGTCCTCGCGGGCGCGGTGCGTCACCGGGAGGCGCTGTACCCGGAGCACGAGGACACGTTGTTGGCGGCGGCGAGCTCCCTGACGCCCGACGACCTCGTGACTGCGGCGAAGCGGTGGCGGTCATTCGCCGACGATGAGCTTGCTGCGCTCGACGCCGCGGCCGCGCACGACCAGCGGTATCTCCACGTGTCGCCGACCTTCGCCGGTGGCCGGATCGACGGATTCCTCGATCCCACCGCCACCGCCACCCTGATCGACGCGCTCGACGCGCTCGTACCGCCCGACCGAGCCGGTACCGACGACCCGCGTTCGCTGTCGGTCCGCCGCGCCGACGCGCTGGTGATGCTCGCCGAGCAGTGGCTCGACACGCCGGAACGGGGTGGTCGCGCGCGGTTTGAGCTGAACCTCGTGATCGACATCGAGAAATTGTTGAGCAAGGCGTCGCTCGACGCGTGCGGTGCTCGCTGCGATCTCGACAATTTCGGCCCGGTCGGGCGCGCCGTCGCCGAACGGCTCGCGTGCGACGCCACGGTCGCCCGGGTTGTCATGGCCGGCGAGTCCCGAGTGCTCGACCTCGGCCGTTCGACGCGGGTCGTCAGCTCCGCACTCCGCAAGGCGGTGGTGTTGCGCGACCGGCATTGTCGGCGGCGCAACTGCCGGGTGCCCGCGAAATGGTGCGACGTGCACCACATCGTGCACTGGCTGGACGGCGGTGAGACCAAGGAGGAGAACCTCGTGCTCCTGTGCCGCCGCCATCACGTCGACCACCACGAAGGTGGCTGGCGCATCACCCGCGAAGTCGACGGTTCGATCTCCACGACCTGGGCTCGGCCCTTCCGCGGGACTCGCCGCCGAAGACGACGATCCCAGTCCCGACCCGAGCGGTCAGACTTGTAGCCCGAGCAAACAGGCTCGAGCAAATAGGATGGCGCGATGGCCGTCGAAGTCCGCCTGCCCACTCTGTTGCGCCCTCACGCCGACGGCTCGTCGTCGGTCGCGGTCGACGGCGCCACCGTGGGTGAGGTGTTCGGCGGGCTCACCGCGAGGTACCCGGGCCTCGCCGGGCAGCTGGTCGACGGCGAGGGCGGACTGCACAAGTTCGTCAACGTGTACTGCAACGACGACGACATCCGGTATCTCGACCAGCTCGACACGAAGGTCACCGACGGCGACGTCATTTCGATCCTGCCCGCGGTGGCGGGAGGCTGACCCCGGTCTCCGACCGGGTCCGCGATTGCCATGCGTCACGAGAACATCCTCGGCGTCATCGGCGACACCCCGCTCGTGGGGGTACACGCGTTGTCGCCCAACCCCGACGTCCGCATCTTCGCCAAGCTCGAAGGTCAGAACCCGGGTGGTTCGTCGAAAGACCGCATCGCGCTGAAGATGATCGAGCTCGCCGAGGCGGCGGGCGAGCTCCAACGCGGCGACACGATTCTCGAACCATCGTCGGGGAACACCGGGATCGGGTTGGCCATGGTGGCGCGGCTGCGCGGATACCGGTTGCGTGTGGTCATGCCCGAGAACGTGTCGGTCGAGCGTCGCCAGCTGCTCGAGATCTTCGGCGCCGAGATCGTGCTGTCGCCCGCCGACGAGGGCAGCAATGGCGCCATCCGCCTGTCGGAGAAGTTGGGCGCCGAAGAACCGTCGTTGGTGCGGCTGTTCCAGTACGGCAACCCGGCGAATCCGCTCGCGCACTACGAGCGCACCGGCCCCGAGATCTGGCGTGACTGTCCCGAGGTCGACGTGTTCGTCGCCGGGCTCGGTACGAGCGGAACGCTCATGGGCGTCGGTCGGTACCTCAAGGAGCAGAACCCGGCGGTGCAGATCGTCGCAGTGGAGCCACCGGCGGGGGAGCTCGTGCAGGGGTTGCGCTCGCTCGACGACGGATTCGTCCCGCCGATCTTCGACCCCGCGATCCTCGACCGGAAGTTCATCGTGCGCCCGCGGGAGTCGATCGAGTGGCTCCGCCGCTTGCTCGACGACTGTGGTGTGTTCGCGGGCGTGTCGTCGGGTGCGGCGGTCGCGGGTGCCGCGAAGATGGCGGCGCGCATGGACTCGGGCACCATCGTCACCCTGCTGCCCGACGCCGGGTGGAAGTACCTGTCGTCGGGCGCGTGGACCGACGACCTCGACGAGGTCGTCGAACGGGCCACCCGCATCAACTACTGGTGAGCGCGAGCGAGCGCGAGATCACGGGCGCGGCCGACGTGTTGCGCGACGGGGGGTTGGTCGCGTTCCCGACCGAGACCGTCTACGGCCTCGGCGCCGACGCGTCGTCGGTCGACGCGGTGCACCGTCTGTTCGCGGTGAAGGGCCGCCCGGCTGATCATCCGGTGATCGTGCACCTCGCCGATGCGGCGCAGCTCAGCGAGTGGGCCGCCGACGTGCCCGAGGCGGCCGCGGTGCTCACCGATGCCTGCTGGCCCGGTCCGCTCACTGTGGTGGTGCGTCGCGCTCCCCACGTGCCCGACGCGGTGACCGGTGGGCTCGACACCGTTGGCCTGCGCGTGCCCGACCAGCCCGTCGCACTCGCGTTGCTGGGCGCGTTCGGCGGGGGAGTGGCGGCGCCGTCGGCCAACCGCTTCGGGCGCGTGAGCCCGACCACCGCCGACGACGTGCGCGCCGACCTCGGTGCCGACGTCGACGTCGTGCTCGACGGTGGCCCATGCCGGGTAGGCGTGGAATCGACGATCGTCGACTGTTCGGGCGCGCAACCGGCGATCCTGCGCGTCGGCGGGATCGCGCGCGAGCGCGTCGAAGGGTTGTTGGGCACGCACGTCGCGCTCCTGACCGGCGGAGAGGTGCGCGCGCCGGGCGCGTTGGCGTCGCACTATGCGCCCCGCGCGTGCGTCGAGCTCGTGACCGCCGACGATCTCGCCGGTCGTGCCGTCGGCGCACTCGCGCGCGGTGATCGGGTCGGGGTGATGGGCGCGACCGTCGACGACCCGCGCGCCGTAGCGCTCGGCGTGCCGGCCGACGACACCGCGTACGCGCACGACCTGTACCGAATGCTGCGCGCCGCCGACGAGCAGTCGCTCGATCTGGTGCTCGCGGTGGTACCCGATACCGCGGGCCTCGGTGCCGCGGTGGCCGACCGCTTGCGCCGCGCCGCGGGATCGCGATGACCGACCAGCCGATCGGCGTATTCGATTCCGGGCTCGGCGGTCTCACGGTGATGCGGGCGTTGATCGATCTCCTCCCCGACGAGCGCATCGTGTACTTCGGCGACACCGGCCGCTTCCCGTACGGATCGAAGCCCGCCGAGCAGGTATTGGCCTATTCGCTCGAGATCACCGACGTGCTCCTCGACCTCGACGTGAAGGCGCTCGTGGTCGCGTGCAACAGCGCGGCTGCCGCTGCACTCGATGCGTTGCGCGACCGGCTCACCATTCCCGTGGTCGGCGTCATCGAGCCGGGTCTGCAAGCCGCGGCGCGGGTCACGCGTACCGGGCGCGTCGGGGTGATCGGCACCGTCGGTACCGTCGCGTCGGGCGCGTACCAGCACGTCGCCGCGCGCCATGAGGGAAAGATCGAGCTCACCTGCGCGGCATGCCCCGGGTTCGTCGAGTTCGTCGAGGCCGGCGACGTCGACTCCGACCAGGTGCACGTCCTCGCCGAGCGGCTCCTCGCGCCGGTGCGCGAAGCGGCGGTCGACACGCTGGTGCTCGGATGCACGCATTACCCACTGTTGGCCCGTACGATCGGCGACGTGATGGGGAGGAACGTCGTGCTCGTTTCGAGTGCCGACGAAACCGCGTTCGTGGTGCGCGACCTGTTGACTGCGCAGGGGCTGCGGTCGACCGGATCGTCGAGTGACCTCCGGCACGTTTTCTTCACCTCCGGGACCGTCGATACTTTCCGGACGCTCGGCGCGCGCTTCCTCGGTCCTGAGGTGGCGACGGTTGAGCACTGGCAGTGGGGCTGACCGTGGAACTGACGGTGTTGGGGTGCTCGGGATCGTACGGCGGCTCCGGTGGCGAAGCCTGTAGTGGTTACCTCCTGCGCTCGGGCGAGACCTCGATCTGGGTCGATTGTGGGAACGGGACCTTCGGTCACCTCCAGCAGCACCTGGCGGTCGAAGATCTCACAGCCGTGGTGCTCACCCATGGTCACCCGGACCACTGCGTCGACATCTACGGGCTGCACGTGCTGCTGCGCTACGGCCTCGGCATCCAGAATCTCCCCGTCTACGCGCCGGAGGGTTTGGAGAAGTTCCTGCTGTCGTTGGTGTCAGATTGGGGCGACACGTTCGACTGGTGCATCGTGGGCGACAACGACACCGCGAAGGTCGGCGACGTCGATCTGCGCTTCTCGCGTACCGATCACCCGCCGCCCACGTTCGCGGTGGAGGCGACCCACGAAGGCCGCCGGCTCATCTACACCGCCGACACGGGCCCTGAGTGGACGGTCGGCGCCTTCGCGCCCGGCGCCGACGTCGTGCTGTCGGAGGCGACCTACCTCGACGCCAACATCCCCGCCCCCATCCATCTCTCGGCCAAGCAGGCGGGGACGGCGGCGCGGGAAGCCGATGCGCAGCGGCTCATCCTCACCCACCTGTGGCCCATGGTCGACAAGGTGGCCTCGATCGAGGAAGGCTCGGAGGCGTTCGGGAGCGGTGTCACCCTGGCGTCGCAGGGGCTCGTCACTACCATCTGACGCCTGCCTCATCCACGAACCAGCTTCCGGGAGTCTCTGTGGGCATCCGACGTGACGGGCGCGAGCCCGACGACCTGCGCACCCTTGCCTTCACGCGCGACTTCACCCAGTTCGCCGCCGGCTCGGTGCTGGTCGAGTTCGGCATGACGCGCGTGCTGTGCACCGCGTCGGTGGAGGAACGGGTGCCGCCCTGGCTGCGCGGCAAGGGCCGCGGCTGGGTCACCGCCGAGTACTCGATGCTCCCGGGGGCCACGTCGGAGCGCAACGACCGCGAGGCCGCGCGCGGGAAGCAATCGGGACGCACCCAGGAGATCCAGCGGCTGATCGGACGCTCTTTGCGCGCGGTGACCGACCTCACGACGATGGGCGAAGTGCAGATCACCGTCGACTGCGATGTGTTGCAAGCCGACGGCGGCACGCGCACCGCGTCGATCTGTGGGGGTTACGTCGCTCTGCACGACGCATGCTCGCGGTTCGTGGCGGCCAAGAAGATGGCCGCGCACCCGCTCACCGACCAGTGCGGTGCCATCTCCGTGGGAATCGTCGACGCGCTGGCGTACCTCGATCTCGACTACTCCGAAGACGTGCGTGCCGAGGTCGACATGAACGTCGTGATGACGGGGGAGGGCCGCTTCGTCGAGGTGCAGGGCACCGCCGAGGGCGCCGCGTTCTCGCGCGGCGAGCTTGACGACCTGCTCGGCCTCGCCGAGTCGGGCATCAGCAGCATCTTCGCATTGCAACGTGAGGTGCTGGCCGATCCGCCGCCGCCCCGCGCGCTTTGATCCTGGTCCTCGCCACCGCCAATCCCGACAAGGCGGAGGAGATCCGGTCGGTACTGCGCGACGCGGGCGTCGCGATCGAGCTGCGGCCGCGCCCGATCGACGTGCCCGAGGTCGAGGAGACGGGTGCGACGCTCGAAGTGAACGCGCGACTCAAGGCGGTTGCATTGTGCGCGGCGACGGGGCTGCCCGCGATCGCCGACGACACCGGGTTGGCGGTCGACGCACTCGACGGCGCGCCCGGTGTGCACTCGGCGCGGTTCGCGGGCGAGGACGCGACGTACGCCGACAACGTCGAGAAGTTGCTCGCGGTGCTCGCCACCGTTCCCGTGGCGGCGCGCACGGCGCGGTTCACGACCGTCGCCCTGGCCCGGTGGCCCGACGGACGAGAGGTCGCGGCGATCGGCGAGGTGGAGGGGGTGATCGCGCCGGGAGCACGGGGCGATGGCGGTTTCGGCTACGACCCGGTCTTCGTGCCCGTCGAGGGCGATGGCCGTACGTTCGCGGAGATGTCACCGGCGGAGAAGGACCAGGTGTCGCACCGGGGCCGAGCGTTCCGTACCCTGGCCGATGGGTTGCAGATCGTTCAAGCACTCGACGGGGAGCAGTAGACAGTAGCGATGGCAGTGATCGACATTGCAGGGTTCGTGGCCGACCTGAAGGATCACGCGGTCGAGCACGGGTTCCACGTGCACGACGAGCGCCACTTCGTCGAGAGCTACTCGCTGCGCCAGAACTGGGAGGTCGACCTGCACCCGGAGGAGGGGTGCGAGGGCCCGGTCGACCTGTACCTCTCGCTCGAGATCGACCCGCGGGTGTTGCTCGGGTTCGAGGACGCGGTGATCGAGCGGGCCGACGTCGAAGACCCACCCGACGAGTTCCACTTCCCGCTCAACTTCACGTGGGCGCTCCCGCCGTTGCCACACGGCCCCGATCTGCTGCTGCTGGCCACCGACCTCGCGGGCCGGGGTGGGCCCGACCTGCCGCTCGAGGTGTCGGCCATCGACTCGATCCCCGCCGCCACCGACGCCCCGGAGCGCTCGTTGCGCATCGTCGCGCATCAGTCGGTGTCGCTGTTGCACATCCGCGACGGCGACGCAGTGTCGTGCGAGGTGCTCGACCGCTGCCTGGAGGTCAGCCGGTACCTGCTCGAGTGTGCTGCTGACTGGCTCGGCTGAGACAATCGCGGAAGAGAGCGGGCAGACTGACGCCATGCCGATGCGCACAGAGTGCAAGAACTACGAGAGTCGCACCTACGCCAATGGTGAAGTGGTGCGCAAGTGCCGGATCGATCTCGCGCCCGAAGCCCCGTGGCGCTGCCCGGACGAGTGTGTCGGCTACGAGCGGCGGATGATGGACGCCGGGTGGCAGATCGGATCGTTGTCGGAGGGTTACGCCGCACCCGAGTCCGAACCCGAGGGTGACGACGTCGTCGCGTTGCTCGACGCGGCCGAGGACATCGTAAATGCCGCCGCGCCCGAGATCCTCAGCGAGTTCTCGAAGAAGCCGCGCCGCTTCGGCAAGCGCAAGAAGCGGAAGTGATCCGTCGTCAGCGCGGCGCGGGTCGGGTCACGAGCCGGCCCGGGCGCGCGTCCGTGAGCGCATCGCGTTCCTGGACGACCGCGCCACCGGTCACGGTGTAGCGGTAACCGCCGGGTGGCCGGCGGAACCGGGGTCCGCCGCCGGGCAGGTCGTGCACGAACTCCTCCTTGTCCCAGTGGAGTTCGTCGAGCGCGAACACGGTGAGATCGGCGATTGCGCCCGGCGCGAGCACACCCCGGTCGGAGAGCCCGAGCGTCGTGGCCTGACGGCCGGTGAGTTGCCAGATCGCTTGCTCGAGGGTGAAGTCGCCACGCTCGCGCACGTGGCGGGTGAGCAGGAGCGTCGTGTCACCGCTCGCGCACATCATCTGCAGGTGCGCGCCGGCATCGCTGTTCGAGATGATGGCCGCCGGGTGCGCCAGCATCGCGGCGACGCCGTCGGGATCGGCGTTCGTGACGTCGACCCCCACGACGCCGGGTTCGAGGTCGTTCTCGAGCAGCCAGTCGGCGAGCACGTCCGACGGGTGACCGCCGCGCGCCGCCACCAGCTCGGCCAGCGTGCGACCCACCCACGGCTCGAGTGCGGGATCGCTGACCTCGACGAGGCGGACGCGCTCGGGGAACCGGTGCGGGAACATGGTGCGGCGGGTGGTGTCCCACTCCGCGCGCGCTCGCTCGCGCCAGTCGGCGTCGGTGAGCATCCGGCGCTTTTCGTCAGCAGTGCCTTGCACGACGAGGTGCCACGTGGTCGCCATGCCGTAGAACGACATGCCGCCGTACCAGTTCACGCGCACGTCGACGCCGCGCGGCGACACCTGCGGGTACAAACGGATGCCTTCGGCTTGGAGTTCAGCGATGTGGTCGAGGATCTCGAGGATGCGGCCGGGGCGATCGTTGTCGCAGAAGATGCCGTTGAAGGTCGAGAGCAGGTTGCGCGGACCGGTGAGGCGCGCGACCCGGTCGACGTCGTCGCGCCACGCACTCGTCTTGACGTCGGGGATGAACTCGAGAATCGCATCGCGGTCGACGAGCACATCGAAGAGTTCACCGAGTTCGTCGTCGTCGGCGAGCACACTGGGCGTCGGGCGCTTCTGCGCGTCCTCGTCGAACCAGGATGTCGACAGACCGATCGCACCGGCTCGCAAGGCCTCGTCGAGGACCGCGGCCATCGCGCGGCGTTCATCGACGGTTGCGACGCGGTCCCAGGCGTCGTCACCCATCACGAACATTCGCAGCGGCGTGTGACCGACCAGCGTCGCCACGTTCACCGTGCACGGCAGCGCGCGCAGCGCGTCGAGGTACTCCGGGAAGGTCGTCCAGCTCCACGGCACCGACTGCGCGAAGACCGAGGGCGGCATGTCTTCCACGTAGGCGAACACCGCACTCAGGCCCGCGCGCTGGTCGGGTCGCAGAGGCGCGAGCGAGAGCGAGCAGTTACCGATGAGCACGGTCGTCACGCCGTGCTGGGGCATCGGGTCACACGTCGGATCCCAGAACAGCGTGGGGTCGAAGTGCGTGTGGGAGTCGATGAAGCCGGGGGCGACGACCGCGCCGCCGGCGTCGAGCTCGTGCTCGCCGTCGGGCGCGAGATCGGGGCCGATCTCGGTGATCAGGCCGTCGCGGACGCGCACGTCGGCGCGGCGTGACGCCGATCCCATTCCGTCGACGATCTCGCCCCCGCGCACCAACAGTCCGTTCACCGACGCGTCCATCTGGTGACCCACGTACACCGTTCTATCGTGTGGAGTGGTCTCGCGCCGCGAGATGACCAACTGGACCCTCGTGAGGTACTGCAGATGAGCGACCTCAGCACCGGCATCTTCGACTGTGACACGCACTGCTACGAGACGCGCGACTCCTTTACGAAGTACATGCCGAAGGAGTTGCTCGACCGCTCGATCTTCCCGGTCAAGATGCCCGACGGCAAGGAGACGATCGTCGCCGATCGGCGCGTCGCGGTGTTCAACAGCGAGCAAGGCCTCGGCTTCGACGAGGCGTATCGTCCGGGTTCGCTCAAGGAGATGCTGAAGCAGATGGCGTCGGGTAACCCCGACGAGACCTACGAGCCGATGCCGATGCAGCCCGCGTTCCAGGAGCGGGCGCCGCGCCTCGCGCTGCTGGAGGAACAGGGTGTCGAGCGCGCCGTGCTCTTCCCGTCGACGATGGCGTTGTCGGTGGAGCCGTACATCGTCGACACTCCCGTCGCCTACGCCAACATCCACTCGTTCAACCGATGGTTCGACGAGACGTGGGACTTCGACGGTGATCACATCGTCCCCACCGCGCTGTTGTCGTTCCGCGACCTCGATCGGTCGGTGGCCGAGCTCGAGCACGTCCTCGAACGCGGCGCTCGTATCGTGCTGTTCCCCACTGGCCCCGCCGGTGGGCGCTCGCCCGGTGATCCGTACTTCGATCCCATCTGGGCCCGTCTCCACGAGGCGGGAGTGGTCGTCGCCTTCCACATCATGGAGAACTGGTACAACCCCAACATCGCGCCGGCGTGGGGTCTCGACCCGGTGCCGGCGCCGTGGAGCATGTCAGCGTGGCAGTGGCAGCACACGCACGGCGAGCGGCCCATCCAGGAGACGCTCTCCGCGCTGATCTTCGACAATCTCTTCGGCCGTTACCCGAACCTGATGGTGCTGGCGTCGGAGTTCGGCGCGTCGTGGGTGCCGCACTTCGTCACGCACATGGACAAGAGCCGGGGTATGGGTCGCAACGGGCCGTGGATCGGCGGGCCGCTGCGCGAGCGCCCGAGCGAGATCTTCCGCCGTCACGTGCGCATCGCGCCCTATCCGGAGGACAACGTGACGAAGATCGTGACCGACCTCGGCCACGCCGACTCGCTCGTGATGGGCAGTGACTACCCGCACGCCGAGGGTCTGGCTCGGCCGGCCGACTTCGCCCACCTCCTCAGTGACCTCGACGTGGAGGACCAGCACAAGATCATGCGGGAGAACGCAGTCGCGCTGCTCGGCGCCGCGTGACTGCCTGAGCCGTGGACCTGCGTTACCCGGCGGAGGCCGAGAGCTTCCGCGCCGAGGTGCGCAGTTTTCTCGGCGATCATCGCGGCGACGCCGGTGAACTCGACATCGACGCATGGCGGCGCGTCCTGTACGAGCATCGCTACCTCGGGTTGTCGTGGCCGCGGGAGTACGGCGGCGGTGGTCGATCGAAGCTCGAACAGGTGGTGCTGGCTGAGGAGTTCGCGCGCGCGGGTATGCCAACCGGCGCGCCGCACGACAACTTCGGCATCAAGATGGTGGGCAATACCTTGCTGCGATGGGGCACCGAGGAGCAGCGCCACCGATTTCTCCCGCGGATTTTGGCCGGGGACGACCGGTGGTGTCAGGGCTATTCGGAACCCAATGCGGGTTCCGACCTCGCGGCGCTCACGACCCGCGCCGAGCGTGACGGCGACGAGTGGGTGATCGACGGGCAGAAGATCTGGACGTCGCTCGCGCGCGACGCGTCGTGGATCTTCCTGCTCGCCCGCACCGATCCTGACGAGCCCGGGCACCGCGGGATCTCGTTCCTGCTGTGTCCCATGGACCAGGCCGGCATCGACGTGCGACCCATCGAGATGCTCAACCACGAGCGCGAGTTCTGCGAGGTCTTCTTCGACGGCGCGCGGACGGCGGCCGACAACGTGGTCGGCGACGTGGGCGGCGGTTGGGCCGTCGCCATGACCCTGCTCGGTCACGAGCGCGGTGAAGAAGCGGCGACGAACCCGATCCTCTTCCGTGCTGAGTTCGATCGTCTGGTCGCGCTGGCGCGGGACTACGGCCGCGACCGTGACCCGGTGGTGCGGGACGCGCTCGCATGGTGCTTCACCCGGGTCGAGACGATGCGCGCGCTCGGGTACCGCATCCTCACCCAGTACCTGCGCGACGGCGAGCTCGGTGCGGCGGCCTCCATCAGCAAGCTCTACTGGAGCGAATACCACCAACGGGTGAGCGAGCTGGCCATGCAGATCATGGGGCCGGCGGGCTTGGTGCCGACGGGCACCCGGCCGTACCGCAACGTGCGAACCGACGCCCCGCACGCACCGAACTCGACCGCCTCGTGGACCAACGTGTTCCTGCTCAATGCGCGCGCGGGAACGGTGTACGCGGGGAGCTCGGAGATCCAGCGCAACATCCTCGGAGAGAGCGTGCTCGGGCTCCCGAAGGAGCCGCGCGTCTAGTCGCGGGAGCCGGCGAGCTCGGCCGCACGCGTGCGCAGGCGGCGGTAGTCGGGCTTGCCCGCGACGGTGTGGTCGACCCGCTCGACGCGGAAGAACCGTTTCGGCACCTTGTACCCGGCGAGCGAGGCCCGGGCGTGCTCGCGCAGCGTGTGGTCGAGCAGCGTGGCGTCGTCGGGCCCGTCAGACCCGTTGGGCGCGAGTTCGATCAACGCGGTGACCATCTCACCCCATCGTTCGTCGGGCACGCCGACCACTGCGGCGTCGAGCACGGCCGGGTGGCGACGCAGCACCTCCTCGACCTCTTCGGGGTACACCTTCTCGCCGCCGGTGTTGATGCACGCCGAGCCGCGCCCGAGCAGCTCGATCCGGCCGTCGGCGTGCACGCGGGCGCGGTCGCCCGGCGTCGCGTAGCGCACACCGTCGACTTCGCGGAACATGCGTGCGGTCGCGTCCGGGTCGTGGTGGTATCCGAGGGGCAAGCGACCGGCGACGGCGAGGACACCGTCTTCGTCGGAACCCGGCAGTACGTCGCGGTTGTCGTCGGTGAGGACACGCACGTTGTCCCGGGCCGCGAACGTCGACGGGGGTGCGGTGCCGTCGCGCGTCATCTCTGAACGGGTGATGAGCGCCTCGGAAGCGCCGAGCGTGTCGACGATGGTGAGCCCCGGGAGCCGGTCGAGAAGCCCGGCTTTGCTCGTGGCCGTGAACACCATGCCGGAGGACACGATCGCCCGGAGCGACGAGAGGTCGAGCGCCGCGATGGCCGCGTCGCCGTCGAGCGCGTCGAGCAACGGGCGGGCGAACGTCTCACCCACGATGCTCATCACCTCGACGCGCTCACCCGCCACCAGTTGCCAGAGGGCAGCGGCTTCGAGGCGTTGGTCGTCGCGCAGCACGACGGTGCCGCCTCCGTTCAGCGTGGCCGTGGCCATCCCCAACGCGGTTGCGTGCACCAGGGGCGACGCGGGGAGCAGTGTGCCGGCGCGCTTGCCGGCGCGCATGGCCGTCGTGGGATCGGGCGGGGTGGTACCCGGGCGCGCGGCTTCCCAACCCTGCAAGTAGTAGTCCTCGACCCGCCACACCACACCCTTGGGACGGCCGGTCGTGCCGCCGGTGTAGAGGAACATGCGGTCGTCGCCGCGCGGTTCGCGCGCCACCCGTGAGTCGCCGGGCGCCGCCGCGTCGAGCGCCGCTTCGTAGTCGTCGTCGACCGCGAGCACCAAACGGCGACCGCCGACCGCATCGAGCGCGGCGGCAACCGCGGCGCGGCGGTCGACGTGACACACGACGGCGGCGGCGTCGCAGTCGCGTATGACGTGGGCCAGCTCGTCCGCGACGTACATGTAGTTGAGGTTCACCGGTGCCGCGCCGAGCTTGAGCGCGGCGAAGAAGGTCTCGAGGTACTCGGGTCGGTTGGTGAGCGAGATGGCAACGGTGTCGCCCGGGCCCACGCCCTCCGCACTGAGCGCGGCGGCCAGGCGCTCGGCGCGGGTGTCGAGCTCCCCGAAGGTGACGCGCCGATCGCCGCAGACGATCGCGTCGCGGTCGGGAACCTCGCGCGCGATGAGTGTCCAGGTGCGGGCGTAGTTCCAGCCGGTCATCCGATTAAGGGTACTAAGATTCAACTTCGTGAACGGATCCTCGCCGTCCAACGGCGACGTCGTGTTGGCGGCGCCGGCCGATCACGGCGTCCTCGTGCTCACCCTGAACCGGCCCGAGCGTCTCAACG
>Ga0075026_100000161_pt1 | contig 24313 bp, 11 predicted proteins | sample Str012_2_FD_71392 | JGI IMG/M metagenome (GOLD analysis project Ga0075026, IMG submission 71392) | Freshwater sediment microbial communities in response to fracking from Pennsylvania, USA - Straight Creek_MetaG_SC_2012 | ecosystem: Environmental > Aquatic > Freshwater > Creek > Sediment... | reverse complement strand
CATTGATGATGAGATTCTTCCCTACCACATCTGTTTTGCCAAAGTATTTTTTTGCGGTTGTTTCATTAATCACCATCGACCGGGGCGCTATCAGGGCATTGCGAGGATCTCCAGCTATCATGGATAGTGTGAATACTTCAAAGACAGATGAGTCTGTCCAGCCAACATTATTCTCCCTTATATTCTGATTACCTTTTTTTACCAGGAAGTTTCCATAGTTCTGCAGCCGGGTGTAGTGTTCCACCTCTGGAATTTCCCGCAACATCGTAATACCCATCTCTGCCGGCCCCTGTGCAAGGTCAAAATGATTGCCACCAAATTTGACCTCATTGTTTACGCGGAACACGCGATCAATTTTCACGTTTTGACGATCATAACTTAACTCATCAAATACATAGAGCATGATGAGCATGCAGGTAGCGAGCCCAACCGATAGCCCTATTATGTTCAGGGAAGTATAAAAAGAGTTCTTGCGGAGATTTCTCCAGGCAGTTTTAAGATAGTTTTTGAGCATGGGAACTGTTTGGCAACCGGTATGACGGACCTGCCTACCGGAAGGTTACAATTTGGCGCTGCTTTTCATAACAGATAAAGAAGGATTCTGCAACGGCTATTCCGTTCTCAGATTTTTGGAAGGATTGGTTGTAGCTGCCTTTATGGTATGATAGCTCACCGTTAGCAGCGTGATTAAAAAAACGATGAATGCTGAAACAATAAATGGCGTAACACTAAGCTGATACTTATAGGGAAATGCATCCAGCCATTTGTTCATAAAATACCAGGCGAGTGGGAAGGCAATTAATGACGCGAGCCCCACCAGCAACAGGAAGTTTTTGGCAATCAGCGAAACGAGTTGCGGTACTTTTGCACCCATGATCTTGCGGATGCTTATTTCTTTTTGTCTTTGTTGGGTTGTAAAAGCAGTGAGCCCTAATAATCCTAAACAGGTGATGAAAATCGTGAGAGAAGAAAAGGCAAGAAAGATTTCTCCCCTTTTCTGGTCCGCTTTATACTGTGAATTCAGGTCCTGGTCCAAAAAACTGTATTGAAAGGGCTGCGCAGGAAACTGACTCTTCCAAATGCTTTCCATACTCGTCACTATGGTAGCCGCATTGGCCTGGGTCACTTTAATTTGAACATTTCGGCTGATCGGCCGATAAAAAAGAATTAAAGGAACAATCGGGTTGTAGAGCGATTTGAGATTGAAGTCTTTTAATACGCCCACAACTTCAAGATGTCGCCCGGAGGTATCGCCTGGGAATTTAACGATTTTCCCCAGTGGCTCGGTCCACCCAAATGATTTGGCCATCGCTTCATTGATAATAATACTTTTCAAGGTGTCGGAAGGAATGTCGGCCGAAAAATTTCTTCCTGCTATCAGTTTCATACCCATGGTTTCTATGTACCGGCCATCAATTGCGTAGCAATCGATGCCTTTATCCACAAATCCTTCTTTGGATTGAATCGAAAATAAATTGAAACTATTCCCGTCACCCCCGGGAACAGATTGCCCGGTACCGACCGACAACACACCCGGATTCTTTTTTATTTCATCTCTGAAAGCTGTCAAAGGTTGCCTGACATTTCCCTCTGCATCACATTTTACATTTATCACCTGAGCTTTGTCGAAACCGAGGTCTTTGTTTTGCAGAAACCTGAGCTGCCGATAAACAACCAATGTACAAATCAGCATGACGATGGAGATGGTGAATTGTATGGTTACTAAAACCTTGCGGAGGCTGGTATTGCTCGAACTTTTTGACAATTTCCCTTTCAATACGGACACCGCTTTGAATTGCGCCAGGTAAAATGCGGGATAACTTCCACCTGCAAGCCCTACAAAAAGAAATATCCCCAGTAAAATTAAAATGGTTCTTTCCTGGAAGAGCGCGAAAAAGGGAATCGATTTTCCGGAAATGTTGTTAAAAACTGGAAGGAGTAAATAGACGCAGAGTATACTCGCCAGTAAAGCAAAAAACGACATCAGAACTGATTCGGTCAGGAATTGTGCTATCAACTGAGATTTTAATGATCCTACTACTTTCCTGATCCCAATTTCTTTCGCCCTGCGGGAAGAACGCGCCGTGGTGAGATTCATGTAATTGATACAGGCTATGATGAGCATGAATAATGCTACTGCAGAAAGAATATAGATATAGGAAATGCTTCCCAATTCTTCCGGCTCACCAGTGAATTGCGAATGAAGGTGGATATCGGTGATGGGTTGTACTCCATAATGAATTTCAATATTAGATTGCTTGAAAATTGGCGCCATGAACTGTCTGTAGAGCGGAAGGAGTTTTTTCTCAAATGCCTTTACATCTGCATGAGGTTTTAGCAGCACGTAAGTGAAGATTCCAAAACTCCCCCAACTGCCTGGGTCGCTCACTGGCAAAGTGCTGGCCGAAATGAGACCTGTGAACCGGATGTGCGAATTTAATGGAACATCTTTGATCACCGCGGTGATCTTAAAGTTATCGCCATTATTGCCTTGCAGCGTTTTACCTACTTTGGGTGACCCTTTGCCAAAATATTTCTCCGCAAGTGATTGCGTTAGCACCATTGAATGTGGTTCATAGAGTGCTGTTTGGGGATTGCCCTCTATAAACGAGTAGGTAAATACTTTAAACAAATTGCTGTCTGCATAGTAGATTTTATCTTCATAGGATTTTATTTCTCCATTTTTATACATCACCCGGTCTGCTCCAAGAAAACGAACGCACTGTTCCACTTCCACATATTTCCTTTGTAATTCCTGTCTTAGCGGGGTTTGCGTGGCAGACCACTTCATTTTATTTTCGGGCTCGTTCACATAGGAAACAATACGGTAGATGCGATCAGCTTTCTCATGATAGCGGTCATAACTTAGCTCGTCGAGCACATAAAAAATCAACAGCAGGCTGAAGCTGATTCCGATTGTAAGACCAATAATATTGAGCAGGCTGTAAGCCTTGTCTTTCTGGATTGTTCGCAGTGCTACGCGGAATAAATTCCGGATCATGGTGATAGGTTTAGCAAATTGTAATTTTTACAATCGTAGCTAAATTTATTTTGTTATTTCATCAATCACGAACCGTTCATCCATTATTCACTACGCAAAGATTTGACAGGATTAGCCAATGCGGCGCTGATGGCCTGGAAACTGATCGTGGCCAGGGCGATGAGTAATGCCAATACGCCGGCAACCAGGAAAATCCACCACCCAATATCAATCCGGTATGCAAAGTCCTGCAGCCACTGATGCATCGTAAACCAGGCGATGGGAGCAGCGATCACGAAAGCGATTAAAACCAGGCGAACAAAATCTTTGGACAATAAGAAAACAATATTTGCAACCGAAGCACCCAAAACCTTTCTTACTCCGATTTCTTTGGTTCGTTGAACGGTGGCGAAATAAGAAAGTCCGAGTAACCCCAGGCAGGCTACGAAAATGGCAAACGCAGAAAATATGCTAAACACTTTTCCAAAGAGTTGGTCATTTTTATACTGATCGTTGAATTTATCATTGAGGAAATAGTAATCGAACAGGTTCCCTGGGAAAAAAGCATCATATTTTTGTTTGATGGCTTTCATCGTCGTGGCAAGATCCTGTGGATTGACTTTTACGGAAATTGGGTTGTTTGTACCTAAAAAAGGAGCGAGCAAGGTTGCTTCAACGGGATAGCGGAGTGATTTTTGATGAAAGTCATTTACGACGCCCACCACATCCCATTTCCGGTTGCCGGTTAAAATCTGCTTGCCCACTGCGTCTTGATTGGACTTGAAGCCCAATAATTTCACACCGAATTCATTGATGATTACATTGTGTATCAGATCCCCATTCGCATTGTAATCGGTGGAAATAAAATTTCTTCCCGTTATCATTTTCATGTTGTAGAGATCGATAAAATGTTCACTGACGGGGTTACGGCGAAAAGTGAATTTGTCCTCAGGGTGTTCAATTCTTTTCACATTAAAATTTCTTCCTAACTCTTCGCCCGGTAATCTGCCCGAATTTGCAGCGCCCAGTACATGCGGGATCTGCGATAACTCACTCATAAATGTATTTTCCCTGGAAATGAAAGTGGAGTCCCAATTGGTGAGCTGTGGGCCTTTCACAATAAGAATCTGCGAAATATTCATTCCCAGATTTTGCTGGCTGACAAAACGCATTTGTCTCGATACGACAAATGCTCCTATGATGAGTGCTACGGTTATCGAAAACTGCCCGATTACCAACAATTTTCTCAGCGCAATTCCCTTTTTGGAAGAACTAAATTTCCCCTTTAAAACCAGGATGGGTTTGAAGGAAGACAAAACGAATGCCGGATAGAATCCGGAAATGAGTACACCACCAACAATCAATGCAATAAATCCAAACGTGATGGCATAGCCGCTCAATCCTTTTTGAAAAAGATAAGCGAGTGAAAGTTCATACTGCACCATTCGATTAAACGCTCCCTGCAAAAGATAAACCAGTGCAAATGCCAGGATTAGCGCCAATGCATTGATGAACAGAGATTCTGCGAGGAACTGCCGGATGAGTTGCGGACGACTGGCTCCTGCTACTTTGCGGATGCCTACTTCCTTAGCTCTTTCCACTGAGCGTGCGGTGGACAAATTGATATAGTTCACCCAGGCGATGACAATGATGAACAAAGCGATCACAAGCAGTCCCCATACAACAGTAGCACTGCCGGTCTTCCCAATTTCATATTCGAAATCGGAATAGAGATGCGCTTTGGTAAGTGGTTGCAAATAGAATTTTTCATCACTCCCCGATATTTTATTTCCCTGGAAATGCTTTTGACTGAATGCTGTAAATTTCGATTGGAAGGCTTTGTAATCGGTTCCTTTCCTGAGTTTGATGTAATGCCAGAAGTCGGAGTCTTTGAAATCGTAGTCGGATTCTTTCCATCCCCAGGTACTGATCATGGTTTGCCAGGAAACCAATGCATTGAATTGCAAGTGAGAATTTTCTGGCACATCCGCGAAGATAGCAGTGACTTTGTAGGGTAAAGAATCCTTAAACAATACGACAGTGTTGCCGATTACCTTTTCAAGATTATTTCCGGTTATATCAAAAAGTTTTCGCGCCAGTTTTTCGGAAAGAGCGATTTGGTTTGCGTCTTTCAACGCAGTCATTTTATCGCCAGCCAGCAATGGATAATCGAAGAACTGAAAGAAATTAGCGTCCACTACCAGGGCATCTTTCTCTTCAAGCTTTTTGTCATCTTTTGTCAAAATGATGGGCCCGTTTGGTTCCACACGGGTATGCGCTTCTACTTCGGGATAATCATCCTGCATTGCTTTGCCGATGGCAGAATAAGTGATTGTTCCATGCTGAATTAGTTTTCCATTCTGGTAACGGTCATTCACCACCCTGTAGATGTCTTTTATATTTTTGTTGAACTGGTCATAACTCAATTTAAAACTTACATACTGCAGAATCAGCAGGCAGGCTGCCATTCCTATCGCGAGGCCGGAAATGTTGATGAAGGAAAAGGCTTTATTTTTCCCGAGATTCCGGAGAATGATTTTGAGATAATTTCTGAGCATGGTAGCTGATTTATTTTTATATAGTTTCCCTGGCGTCTTTGCGTGAAGCCTTATTCTGATCTCAAACTCTTCACCGGGTTTGCCATTCCGGCTTTTATTGCCTGAACACTGATGGTAACCAAAGCCACAATTGCAGCTAACGCTCCCGCCACCAGGAAAATCCACCAGGCCATACTGATGCGATATGCGAAATCCTGTAACCAGTTATGCATTGCATACCAGGCCACGGGGAAGGCGATCACCGTCGCAATCACTACCAGTTTCAAAAAGTCCTTCGAAATCATCGATACAATCTGAGGCACACTGGCTCCCAACACTTTTCTTATACCAATTTCTTTAATCCGCTGACTGATCGCAAATGCTGAAAGACCGAACAGCCCGAGACAGGCAATAAATATGGCGATACAGGAAAATGTTGTAAAAATGGTTGCCTGCTCGGACTCACTGGCGTACATCTGGTCAAAGCGCTCATCAAAAAACGAGGATTGAAAAGGCGATTCCGGAACATATTTTTTCCAAAGTCGCTCTATATAGTCGATGGTCGGGCCAATATTTTGGCCAGTCATCTTCACAGAAAGGAATCCAAAATATTTCCGGGCGTCGGTCATGATCAGCGGAATAATTTTTTGGTGCATCGATTCGAAATGAAAATCCCGCGCAACGCCAACGATTTTACCACGCACACCACCATAGCTGATATCTTTCCCGATAGCTTTGTCCGGACTTTCCCATCCCATCAAATTCACAGCCGTTTCGTTGATGATAAAATTGGCGGAATCGGTTTTGTACTCATGCGAGAAATTTCTTCCTGCAGCCATTGCGATGCCATAGGTTGGGATAAAATCAACATCCGTTGTAATAAACTTCAGATCTATTTTCAACGGTACCAGCGAATCTCCCGATAAAATCTGCGCATTCAAATCATCCAGCAATCTTCCTGTAGGAATCCTGGATGAACGACCCGCATTCTTGATAGAGGGATTTTTCAACAATTCTGCCCTGAACGATTCGTACGATGTGCTGAGCGCACCGTTATACGGAATCGTTAAGATGTGCTCGCGACTATATCCCAAAAAGACCTGTTGCATATAAGTCAATTGACGAAAAACAACCACAGTGGCAACGATGAGGATAATGGAGATCGCAAACTGTGCCACCACCAAAACCTGGCGGAATGAAATATTGCCTTTGCCAATCTTAAATGATCCCTTCAACACCGTGGACGGATTGAAGGAAGACATGAATAACGCCGGATAGATTCCACTCAAAATCCCAATGATAAATGGCAAAAGTAATATGACAGTCAGAATAGCCGGATGTTGCAATGTTTTCATAGAAAGTTCCTGGTGGGAGATCGTGCTGACCAGCGGCAGTGTCAGCCAGGTTAAAGCCAACGCTAGTACCAGAGCTACCGCCGTGATCATCACCGACTCGCTCAAAAATTGCGTGATGATTTCTTTACGTTGTGCGCCAACGACTTTCCGAACGCCGATTTCACGGGCCCTCAAAGCAGATCGTGCCGTCGACAGATTCATATAGTTGATACAGGCAATCAGCAGGATGAACAATGCAATGGCTCCGAAGATATAGACCCTTTTGATATCACCATTGGGCTCGGCTTCATCTGCCAGGTGAGAACGTAAGTGTATATCCGTTAGTTTTTGTAAAAATATTTTTGTTCCCTGGGAAGGTTTGAATCCGGGCGGCGTATTTTTGAACCGGACGTATTTATCTATAAAAGTCGGGAACTGTACTTCCAGTTTGTTTGTTGGGTAATTGGCCGGAAGCATCAGATATGTAAAGAATGCATTATTTCCCCAATTGGTTTCAAGTTGGGTTTTGCCATAAACATTCGAATCGTTCAGGGTGCTGAAAGAGATCAGAATTTCCGGGTGAAAATGGGAGTTTCGTGGAAATGGTTTGAACAGGCCCGAAACCTTACAATACTGCTGGTTGTCGACCTTGATTATTTTGTCCATCGGATCGTCGTTGCCGAAATATTTCTTCGCGGCGGCCTCGGTCATCATGATCATATTGGGTTCGGTCAGGGAATAGCGGGCATTACCCTTAACAATCTCTGTAGGAAAGAAATCAAAAAAATGTTCGTCAGCAAGGAACACTTGCGTTTCGTTGAAGATTTTTTCCTGATAATGAAGCGATGTGGATCCATTCTGCAGAATCCGCGTCATATTTTGAATGTCCGGATATTCATGTTGCAACAATGGCCCGAATGGCGGGGCTACTTCACTCAGGTGCAGGTTCTCTGCTCCATCCGGCGACAAAAAACTCCTGGTTACCCGATAGATCTGCGAAGCTTTCGGATTGGACCTGTCGTAACTCATTTCATTAAATATATAAATCGAAATGAGTAAACAGCAGGTGATACCTACTGTTAGTCCGAACAAGTTGATACCGGAAATGAATTTGTATTTGGCCAAATTCCTCCAGGCGATTTTGAAATAATTTCTAAGCATGACATTTAATTTTTTAAACATTCATTTATGCTTTGTTTCACGCAAAGACGCAAAGGAGGCGCTAAGACGCAAAGAAGAAAGTTGCCCTTTGCGCCTTTGCGTGAAACAAAGCATAATTAGGTTTTATTCTGTTTTCAAACTCTTCACCGGATTAGCAAACGCCGCTTTCAAAGCCTGGAAACTCACCGTAATCATGGCCACCAATATCGAAGCTACACCGCCAAGCAGGAATATCCACCAACTGATATCAATTCGATACACATAATCCTGCAACCACTTATTCATAAAATACCAGGCAATCGGAGAAGCGATAACAAACGCAATCCCGATCAGGATCATAAATTCTCTCGAAAAAAGATACACAATGCTTCCAGCGGAAGCACCGAGTACTTTGCGGATGCCCACCTCACGAATTCTTTGTACTGCCATGAAAGAGGCAAGTCCATACAGGCCAAGGCAACTCAGGAAAATCGCGATGGTGGCAAATATTTTATAAATCTGTGAGAGTTTATGCTCCTGTTTGTAGAAACTGTCCACTTTCGAATCCAGGAACTCATATTCAAATACAAAATCCGGGTATACTTTATTCCAGACCTGTTCGATCGTTTTCATCATTCGCGGCACATTTGTGGTTTCGATTTTTACACTCGCCTGGCTGTATTGCCTCCTGAATGAAGTGATCATTAGTGGCGCCACCGGAGCACGGAAAGACCGGTCATTGAAATCTTTGAGTACACCTACAATAGTGCCTTTAACATAGCCGCCAATTTTTACATTTTTACCCAAAGCTTCTTCGGGTTTTTTTATGTTGAGCGCCTTTAACAGGTTTTCGTTCACCAGGAATTCCCTGGCGGTATCGGATTTTTCAATATTTTTTCCAGCTATCAGTGGAAGTTGATAAGTGGGAAGATATTCCTGGTCGGCCAATTTGATGATGGAATAGAAATCGGTTTCCTTCGATGCATTATTATAGTTGAAGTTGGACCAACTGTCGTTGTTGTCTTCAACGGGAGTATTTGAATTGAAACTGATGCGGCCTAAGCCATTGATTCCGGACAGTTCTGTTCTCAGAAAGTCGAGTTTACTGGTTCCTGCACTATCCCCCGGAAAAGGAATATTGACGATCGCTTCTCTGTCAAATCCCAGCGGTTGTGTGGTAAAGTAATTCATTTGTTTGATGAGGATCATGGTACCGATGATCAGTGCCTGCGCAATGACAAACTGAAGAACCACCAGGCCCTTCCTCAGGGAAAATCCACGGGTAGCCGATGCCGTGAGTTTGCTCTTTAATGCATTGATGGGATTAAAGCCCGAAAGAACAATGGAGGGATAAAATCCAGCGAGCAGCGTTACCATGACAATGACCACCAGCAAAAACAAAAGAACCGAAGAATCCAGCAGCAAACTGGCCGACAATGGATTTTCAACCAGCTTAGCCATGATGGGCAACGCGAGCATTGTAATACCGATCGACAGGATCACCGCAATAACAACTATAATAAATGTTTCAGTGAGGAATTGCCATCTTAACTGGCTACGATTGCTTCCCAGCACTTTTCTAACCCCAACTTCGCGCGCACGGTTGACGGCCTGCGCAGTTGACAGATTGATGAAGTTAACACAGGCAATCAATAGTATAAATGCGGAGATCAGCCACAATGCGCGGATGAGTTGAGGGCTCATATTTTTATTGCTGAAATTGCCGGACTGCGTATCAAAATGAACCTGGCTGAGTGGCTGGATGATGTGGCTGTCTTTATTATTCGGCGATTTCATCGTTTTCACATAGGCTCTTAACTGCGTGTTGAAAGCATCCATGGTAACTTTTTCGGGCAGGAGTATATAGCAGCCATAGGACGAACCGGTTCCATCCCAGTCCTTTGATTTCATTATGGATGCGGTATATCCGGTTCCGTAAGACACAACTATTTTAAGTTGCATGTCGGTATTCGCCGGGATGGTTTGCAGGATGCCGGATACCTTAACGATATCCTGGTTGTTTATTTTGATGGTTCTGCCCATGGCCTTCTTCCAGTCTCCAAAATATTTTTCTGCAGTTTCTTTGCTCAAAACGGCCGCCCCGGGATCTTTCAATGCGGTTTCAGCATTACCTGCCAGCCATGGATAGTCGAAGATCCTGAAAAAGGAGGGTGTTGTGTAGAAGACACCTTTTTCTTCTTTAAATTTTTTCTGGGAGATGCCATCCTCTCCGGGTACGAGGATCTGGTCATCATTGGAACCCAGGATTGGGGCGATCTGCTCAATCTGTTTGAAGGACGTTTTTAGCCCTTCAGGGAGTGCCCTGGGGACGCCTCTTCCATAAAATATATTTGCTGCATCGGCATGATGATACTCGGTCAACACGCGATAAATGCGGTCCTTTTTAATATGAAACTGGTCGAAACTTTTTTCAAACTGTATGATGATAAAGATGATCAGACAAACTGAAATACCTGCAGCCAACCCGGAAATATTAATGATGGAATAATTTCTGTTGCGAAGCAGGGTTCTGAATGCGGTCTTGAAATAGTTCTTTAACATGACAAACAGTTTATAGGTTTTCGGGATGGTAGTTTGAAGAATACATTTCACACAAAGGCGCAAAGGAGGCACAAAAGCGCAAAAGGCAAGTGTCCGTTTGCGCCTCCTTTGAGTCTTTGCTTGAAACACAGCATATGAAGACTATCTAAAAGTTACATTAACATGTCCACTACCCGCATCAGCAGTAACAGGAACACCACCGCCATTCAATTTTCCATCAACTGAATGCTCTTCCACAGATCCACTGAATGCAGTAAGGGTACTGGTTTTGATTTTATCGCCATAGAGTTTCAGGTCAACACCCTTGTTCGCGGGCAATTCCAGGTGGATATGACCCGAAGAATTGTGAAGTTTTACATAACTGCGCAATTCTTTGATTTCAACATCCATACCGCCACCACTGGTAGACGCTTCTAGACTGCAGGTCAAATCGCGCAGTGTTACGCTGCCGCCGGAAGTGTGAGCGTACAATTCACCATCCACACGGGCTCCATCAACACTACCGCCACTGGTCGTGGCGCGGACGGTGCCTTTGAGGTCTTTCAATGTGAGCGATCCGCCTGATGTATTCAATTTAATTTTGCCAGTACAATTGGTGGCATCGATACTTCCACCGCTTGTTTCCAAATCAATATCATCTTTTGAATCTTCAACGGTAATGCTACCGCCGGAAGTTTGGCCGTCGATTCTTCCACTCACTTTAGTAACATTTAAGCTTCCACCGCTGGTCCTGAACTGTTCAGTACCGGAAAGATTGTTGAGGGTGATACTGCCACCACTGGTAGAGAGGTCGGTAGAACTGTTGACCGGTACAAATATCTTAAAGGAGATACTCAGACTTTTTTTCCAGTTCATATTATCATGCTTTGTCCTGGCTCTGGCAACGACCTTGCCACCACTCAGCGAAACTTCCAGGTCATAGTCGGCCGTGAGTCTTTCCTGGATCTCTTCTTTTGACAGATGATCCTTCCAGTTGTTGCCAGTGATATACACTTCCACACGGGCTTCGGAAGCACTCACGCCTGCTACATCAATACTTCCACCCTGAGTACGCGAATCGACATCCTTGATGGATTCGTTGGCAAAAGTCTTTGTCATATAGGGAGTTTTTCCCGATTGCGAATAAGCATTCAAAGTTAGAAATCCCGCCAATGCGATGATCAGATGTTTTTTCATGTTTATTTTTTTTGAGCTTATTGAAATGAGTATAAAAAATTATTAATTGTAGAAAATCATTCTGTTTTCAGGCTTACCGCCGGATTCGAAAGCGCAGCCCGGATGGCCTGGAAACTCACGGTAAGCATGGCTATTAGGATCGATAAAAAACCTGCAGACACAAAAATCCACCAGCTCATATCTGTTCTGTACTGAAAGTCAGCGAGCCATTTGCTCATCGCCCACCAGGCAATGGGTGCGCCGATGATTATGGATATGCCTACCAGTTTTAAAAAATCTTTCGAAAGCAGGGTAGTGATACTTGCAACGGAAGCCCCGAGCACTTTGCGGATTCCAATTTCCCTGATCCTGTTTTCTGCCATATAACTTGCCAAACCGAATAAACCTAGACAGGAAATAAATATTGTGAGGCCAGCAAACAGCGTCGCCAACGTTTTGACCTGCTGCTCGTCACTGAATTTTTTGGCATATTGTTCATCGATGAATTGGGAGCGGAATGGATATTCAGGATTATATTTTTTGAAGATCAGTTCCGCCTTTGCAAGATTTTGTGCAATGGTATTTTTGTCGTTGTATTTGATATGGATCACATTGAACCATCCTTTGGGTCCTTCGATGACCATGGGTCTGATGGGTTCATAAGGAGATTGCAGGATGAAATCCTGTACAACCCCAACCACATGCCAGTCATTGCCATTGTCTTTCAGGATCTGGCCGATAGGATTTTTAAACTTCATCAGCTTCAGCGCTGCTTCGTTAATGACGATTGCAGTCGAGTCACTTACGTAGTTTCTAAGATCGATATCTCTTCCCTGTATGATTTTCATCCCCGCTGTTTTAACCAGATCCCCATCGGTGCAGAAACGATTGATAATGATTTTTGAACTCTGATCTTTCCCTTCCCATTCTACACCCCAGGTATTGCTCCAGGTTTCAGTGAGTGGATAGCTCGACTTGCTGACACCCGTCGCGATGCCCGTACTAAGCAATTCCTGTTTGATCGGGACATAATTTTTTTCAATGTCTCCTTCCAAAAACATATAAGCCAGATTATTTCTGGAATATCCGGGTTCCCTGTCCTGTCCATACTTAATTTGTTTCTGAATGATGATGGTGCAAATAATCAACACAATCGCAAAAGTAAATTGCAGCACAACCAATATTTTCCTGGGCGTCACCAGCGCGTGTGGCTTTTTGAAAGTTCCCTTCAGTACAGCCACCGGCTGGAACGACGATAAGAAGAAGGCTGGATAACTTCCAGCAAGTACGCCGGTAAATAGAATGAACACGAGTGCTGAGATCCAGAAATACATATTGCCCCATTCTATTTTGAGTTGCTTTTCCGTGAGCAGGTTAAACGAGGGGAGACACAATTGTACAATTCCAACCGCCAGTACACCGGCAATCAACGCGATGAGCACGGATTCAATGAGGAACTGTCCTATCAGGGAACTTTTGTCTGCGCCGGCCACTTTTCGAATGCCGACTTCTTTGGCCCTTTTTTCACTTCTTGCCGTTGACAGATTCATGAAATTGATACAGGCAATCAGTAGGATAAATGAGGCAATCACGCCAAATATCCTCACACTGGATATGCGCCCACCCGCTGGTTTACCGTTTTCGAATCTCGAGTAAAGTCTACTCTGGCTCACAGGATATAAAAAGACCTCGGTTTTAGAAGGAAAATCGGCGTGCTTGATCGTTATTTTCCTGATATTCGCATTTGCCGATTCCAACGAAACATTTGGTTTGAGCAGGACATAAGTAACAGTTGAATTATTTCCCCAGGAGCTGTCACTCCAACCTCTCTTCACCATATACGCCCAGGGCATGACGTATTGAAAAGTGAAACTGCTGTTGTTAGGATGATTTCTAATTACACCAGTAACAACAAAATTGTCCAGGTTGTCTACCTTAACTATTTTGTTCATTGGATCTTCTGAACCAAACAATTTTTTGGCAAATGCTTGCGTGATAATAATCGACTGTGGATTGCTGAGGGAGGTTTTCATATTCCCCTTGATCAGCGGAAAATCAAACATGGTAAGTAATCCCGGGTCGGCCATAGTGCCCTCTTCCTTCAATCTTTTATCACCATAGGCAAATAGTAAGTTCTGATTCCAGTTGATCCGTGAAGCGTCTTCTATTTCGGGGTATTCTGCCTTCAACGTAGGGGCCATGATTTTCTGTGTCGCGTCCCAGCACTGCAATTTTCCGTCAAATACATCGCGGTTCCAAACCTGGTACAAGCGATCAATTTTCGGATAATACCGATCATAGCTCATTTCATTCTGGATCCAGAGCAAAATGATCATCGCGCTGGCCATACCAATGGCAAGTCCTACCACATTCGTGGCAGTGAATCCTTTTCTTTTTAAGAGATTTCTAAATGCTGTTTTAAAATAGCTCTTCAACATATTTGCTTCTTTAATTTATTCTGATCTCAGACTTTTTATGGGATTGGTAATAGCCGCTTTCACTGCCTGAAAACTAACCGTGAAAATGGTAATGCCTATAGCACCTGCACATACGAGCACAAAAATCCAGGCCGAAATCTGCCCACGATAGGGATAGTTCTCCAGCCAATGACTCATCACTAAGTATGCTGTTGGGATCGCAATGAAAAATGAAATGATGACCAGCATCAAAAAATCCTTTGACAAAAGGGTCCATATATTGATCAGAGAGGCTCCCAGCACTTTTCGCACACCGATCTCTTTGGTTCTTTGCTCCGCCACAAATGAGGCCAGACCAAACAAACCGAGGCAACTAATCAGGATGGCCAGCGTTGCGAAAATGCTTGAAAGCTTCCCGATCCTTTCTTCATTGCTGAATTTGGCTGCATATTCCAGGTCTGCGAATTTGTAGGTGAAGGGACTGGCCGGATCAAATGTTTTGAAGACTGACTCGATTTTTTCCAATGCCTCGTGCATACCTGCAGTCGCCTTAACACGCACATTAAAAAAATTATTCCACCGATAATCCATCATGAAAATGGTTGGTCTCACGGGTTCATAAGGAGAACTCATTACCATGTCTTTTATTACACCCAGTATGGGGTGTTGCTTATCGTTGAATTTGATAAGTTCACCGGTGGGATGCGGGAAACCTATAAATTTTGCAGCAGCTTCATTGATTACAAATCCAATAGAGTCTGTGACAATCTCACGCGAAAAATCTCTGCCTTCCGTGAATTCCCATCCAACGGTTTTCCCAAAATCATGCGAAACGGCTACTGTGCCAAACAAGGCAAACAGTTTTGGATCCTTGCCTCTCCAATCATATCCGATCAGGTTTGCATATACATCGGTGGTAGGGCTTGACGCCTGGGACATATTTTCGACAACACCGGTTTTCAAAAGTGCATCGCGCAGCGCGTTATAATGACCTGCATAAATGCCGGTATTAACAGGAATTGCCAGCAGGCCTTCACGACTGTAACCAACCGGCCTGTTTTTGGCATAGTGAATTTGCCCGAATACAATGATAGTGCCTATAATCAGACTGACCGATACAGTGAACTGAAGCACCACCAGTATCCGCCTGGGCAGCGAAGCAAATCTTCCAGCCTTGAAAGTTCCTTTGAGTACTTTGACCGGTTCGAAAGAAGAAAGATAAAATGCAGGATAACTTCCCGCAATCAGGCCCGTGATCAAAATAAAAAACATGGAAACCACCCAGAATACAGGATTTACCCAGGGGATGGACATTTTTTTGTCTGCAATTTGATTAAACCATGGAAGGCTGACCAGCACCATAACGATGGACAGCCCAAAAGATAAGGCAACCATCAAAATAGATTCGCTGAGAAACTGCCCCATAAGTTGTGAACGCAATGAGCCAATGGTTTTCCGAATGCCTACTTCTTTAGAACGGTTTTCTGAACGAGCAGTTGTAAGGTTCATGAAATTGATACACGCCAGCAACAGTACAAAACCGCCTATGATAATAAACATCCGCAGGAATTGAATACGGCCGCCAGTGTTAACGCCATTCTGAAACTCTCCATACAAATGCCATTTGCTCATGGGATGAACAAATCCTGCCGATTTTGAATCACCTGGTGTGTTTCTAAATTTTACATCTTTGATTTTGGCAGATGCCTGCGCAAAATTCACGTTCGGCTGTAGCTGTACAAACAGCTGAAATGAATTATTATCCCATTGCTTAGTCGCATCTTTCACCCATTCAGCATTGGCAACATAAAAATCCCAGGGCGCAAAAAAACGCACGTCCCGGAATTCGGTATTGTGTGGTAAATCCCTATAAATGCCCGCAACCTTGAGTACAGACTTGTCATCAATTTTGATCGCTTGTCCCATCGGATTCGCTTTTCCAAAAAGGGATGTGCTCAGTGATTCAGATATCAATATCGATGAAGGATCTGTCAATGCCTCGCGAGTGCCCGATATCATTTCCAGTGATAACATATCCGGGAACTCGTGCTGTACAAAATTTCCTTTCTCATATAATTTTTTATCACCTATTACGAGTATTCTTTCTATGGTCCAGGAAGAAATGGCTACAGCATGGAAATTATCGGTGAACTTTTGCTTTAATTCCATTCCCATAGGAATTGACATCGAATTGTAAGTGTCGAATTTGCCATTGTGATTGTAGGTAAGATAGACCTGGCCAAGCTGGTTGTAGTTTTTAAAATATTTGTCATAGGAAATTTCATCCCAGGCCCAAAGCCCGATGATCACGGTGACCGCTATTCCAATCGCCAGTCCTGCAATATTCAGAAAGGAAAATCCTTTCGATCGTCTGATGTTTCTTAATGCGATTTTGAAATAGTTTTTGATCATGGTTACTCAGTTCTCAGATTTATAATCGGGTTTGAAAGCGCTGCCCTGATGGCCTGGAAGCTAATGGTCAGCAATGCGATCAGCATTGCCATCACACCGGCCACTACAAATACCCACCAACTGATGGTTATTCGATAAGCGTAATTCTGCAACCACTGATGCATCGCCCACCATGAAAGCGGGAAAGCGATCAGCGCAGAAATCAATACCAACTGCAGGAAATCTTTGGAAAGCAAGCCGGTTATCCTCGATACGGAAGCTCCCAATACTTTACGGATGCCAATTTCTTTGGTTCTTCGTTCAGCTGTATAAGCCGCCAATCCAAAAAGTCCCAAACAGGAAATGATAATCGCCAATGCGGCGAATACTCTCGACAACTTACTGATGAGCGTTTCCGTATTGAACTGCCGGTTGAACTGCGCGTCGACAAACTGATAGTCAAAAGGGAATCCCGGGTTATTGGCCTTCATCACTTTTTCAATCTTCGCAACGGCTGCTTCGGTTTGACTTTTATTTTTCAGTTTGATGTAAATGTTGCCTGCCCATTCGGGTTTGCAATAGAAAATGAGCGGATCGCTCTTCCCATACATATTTCCATATACAAAATCCTTCACCACACCCTCAATTCTAAATGGCGTAGTGTCCTGTTTGATAATTTCTCCTACAGGGTTTTCTTTGCCGATGAGTTTGGCCAGGGTTTCGTTGATGATAAAACTCATACTGTCCTGTGCAGCAACAGACGAGAAATTTCTACCATATTTCAATTGTAAACCCGTCGTCGGTAGGTATTCTGGATCTACACCATCCTGTGTAATCAGAATTTTTTTATTGGGGTCCTTACCTTGCCAACTGTAATTGCTCGAGCTGCTTCCCATCCAAAGCATTCCCAGGCTTGAGAGGGCTGCATTTTCTACATAGCCTGTAGCCAGTAACTCCTGCCGTACTGCTGGAAATTTTTTTTGAATATCGCCCTGCACGTTCATTTGGATCAGGTTGTCCTTATTGTATCCGAGGTCGCGATTTTTTACGTGCTGGATCTGTTGAAAGATAATAATGGTACTTACAATGAGTACAATGGAGATGGTGAATTGAAGTACCACGAGACCTTTTCGCACAAAGGAAGCACTGCCGCCTTTCATTTTCATACCCTTGAAGACATAAACGGGATTGAAAGAAGAAAGATATAAAGCTGGGTAGCTGCCGGCCACGAGGCCGCATATCAACACAATCAAACCAAGTGCAATCAGGTGTGACGGTTGCCACAATCCCAGGGTGAGTTGTTTTTCCACCAGTGTATTAAAAGAAGGTAATAGCAGCATGAGCAGAAGCAGCGAAAACAGAACTGCTAACAGAGACATGAACAATGCTTCGCCGATGAATTGCCCGATCAGCATTTTTTTACCGGCACCCAATACTTTCCTTACGCCTACTTCCCTCGCTCTTTTTTCCGAACGCGCAGTGGCCAGGTTCATGAAGTTGATGCAAGCTATCAGCAGGATGATCCAGGCTATAACAGAAAACATTCTCACGAAAATGATCCTCCCGCCAGTTTGTTTTCCCTCTTCAAAATTATTCCTCAGCCGCCAGTCATTCATGCTTAATAAGAATAGCCGAACCACCGAACTGCTTTCTTTGGTTTTGATATAGCCATCAATTTTTTTATTGACAGCCGCCAGTGAAGTGTTTGGAGACAACTCTGCAAAGGTTTGAATGCCGTTATTTCCCCATTCCTTTAACCAGTCATTTTTGTCCAGATAGTTTTGAAATGGAACAACCCAATCAAATTGGAGAGAAGAATTTTTCGGCATGTCTTTCACAACCCCGGTGACGATGAAATTTTCTTTGTTATCTACCTTTATCGCCTTTCCAATGATATTACTATCCTCACCAAAAAATTTTTTAGCCATTTTTTCCGAAATGACGACCGACTGATTGTCTTTGAAAACATTTGCCTGCTTACCCTGAACAAATTGCACGGTCAGCATGCTGAATATATTGGAGTCGGCCATATAGCCATTCTCATAAATGGATTTATCATTCAAACTAAACAGCATATTTTGCTGCCAACTGGTTCGGGTGGAGTTAACAACACCGGGTATTTCAGTTCGCATACCCTGGGAAAGTGGGCCGGGAGTGGATGCAAAGGTGTAGATTTTTCCTGCGTAGAACTGGTTTTCCATGACCTGGAACAACTCGTTCTTTTTTATATGATTATTATCGAATGTCAACTCATCTTCCACCCACAAAAAAATCAATCCCGCGCAGGTGATCCCAATAGCAAGGCCAAAAATATTCAGAAAACTGTAGGTCCTGTTTCTCCACAGATTGCGGATGGTTGTTTTGAGATAATTTTTGAGCATAAGATCTGTTTGGTGAAGGAGGGACCCGATTTATAGTCAGGTTATTTTTCCAATTGTTGCATCATACTTATAGATTTCACATAGGGGCATAGAATAGTATATCTATCCTGAAAACCTCGACTGTGCGTATTTGATAAACCGCGCGAATATTATAGGGGTGTAGTAGAATTCAACAAACGAATCCGTCCGCTGAACTTATTGAAGTCATCAGCGGACGGATTGCAAAGGGAAGGGAAAATTATCTATCGCGATAACCTTCTTATACCAGGATATTTTCAGTTACAGTCTGTCCGTCCAACATGCGGATAATACGATGGCTGTACCTTGAATCATGCTCGGAGTGTGTTACCATGATGATGGTAGTACCCTGTTCATTCAGGTCGGTAAGCAATTGCATCACTTCATTACCATTGGATGAGTCGAGGTTTCCGGTAGGTTCATCGGCGAGGATCAGCTTGGGATTGTTCACCACAGCTCTTGCTACGGCTACACGCTGTTGCTGACCACCGGAAAGTTGCTGCGGGTAGTGATTGCGGCGATGCATGATCTGCATCTTATCCAACACTGCTTCCACACGTTTCTTTCTTTCGTCACTTTTTACGCCGAGATAAATCAGCGGCAACTCCACATTCTCAAATACGGTAAGTTCGTCGATGAGGTTGAAACTCTGGAACACGAAGCCGATATTCTTTTTACGGAGATCTGCTCTCTTGCGTTCGTTGAACTTGGCCACTTCAATGCCATTGAACAGGAAGCTTCCTTCATCAGGATCATCCAGCAGGCCAAGGATATTTAATAGGGTTGACTTTCCACAGCCGGAAGGTCCCATCACCGCCACGAATTCACCTTCCTTCACTTCGAAGGTCAGTTTGTTCAGCGCGATGGTCTCTACTTCTTCGGTTCTGTAGATCTTCTCGAGGTTGGTGATCTTGATCATTTATTGTCTGTTTATGTGATTATAGAAAAGTTCAAATGGTAGAAATCAAAAAGTGCGCTACGGGGCAGATCACAGAAAAATCCTCAGTGACAGACTGCTGCTCCTTCGACTCAACATCTGCGATGTTTTTTTTGACGGGATATTTACTGCTCTTGTTGTAGTTGTTGGGGAAGGCCAGCAAGCCCATACAAAATAAAAATGCCGACAGGTAAAAAATTTTCTTTTTCATAATGTGATGTATAAGGTTTATTCTTTTTTCAACACGAGTTCCTGCATGGTCCCATAATTCTCGTAACTGCTTGTCACCACTTTATCACCCGGCTTCAGTCCCCCCAATACTTCATAATAATCCGTGTTCTGGTTGCCGAGCTGGATGTCTACTTTATAAGCCGTTTTGCCATTATCTGCTACCTTGAAGATCCAGTTACCACCGGTTTGCTGAAAAAAACCTCCCCTGGGAACCAGTACAGCCTGTCTTTCATCACTCAGGGCCAAAAATATCTGCAAGGTTTGACCGCGACGGATTTGGTTGGGTGCCTTCCCAACAAATGCCATATCAACATTAAACACCCCATTGGTAACCTGGGTAAACACTTTAAATATTTTCAGGTAGAAGGTATCACTATTGAACACGAACCAACCTTTCAAACCAGGAAAGATCCTGGCAATATAATGATCATCTACATCTACCCTGATCTTATAACCGCTAGACAATACGTCAATCTGACCGAGTCTTTGCCCCTGCGTTTTCTGCTCGCCAATTTCTGCATTCAGTGAAGTGAGCTGCCCGTCAACAAAAGAACGCACAATCAAGTCGCCCACTTTTTTATTCATGATCTTCAATGCATTCTGTGCGCCTTCCAGCGTTTTTGTTGCCTGTTCCAATTGCTGTACGTTAGCCACCGAATCCTGTACCAGGATCTGATCGATCAACCGCTTTTTTTCCAACTGGTAATTATAATTATTCTCCGCCTGCTTGAATTCCTGGGATCCTATTACTTTCTGTTCGTACAAATGCTTATCGAGCAAATAAATTCTTTCCGCTTCTCTTAATAAACTAGTTTGGTCAGCTTCCTGGTTTCTCTTTGTAACCGTATTTTGTAAAGCTCCATTTTTTGCAATCTGCAACTGGGTTAAGTTATTATAAACACCCGTTTGCTGACCTACCATTTGGAGTTCCAGATCCGTGTTCGACATCCTCAGTATGGGGTCTCCTTTTTTAAGAATCGCCCCATCTTCCACATATCGTTCTTCTACCCGACCACCTTCCACCGCATCCAGATAGATGCTGGTATAAGGTAGTACCACACCGTTGCGGGGAATGGTTTCCTGGAAACTGCCCTTTGTTACCGTGCTGATCGTGATCCTTTCCGTATCCACATTTAACCGGGATTTACCGGAAGTGAAATAATAGCTTCCCCCAATCAATAATACCAGTGCCGTGATACCCCCTATTGTTAATATTCTTTTAGTGGTCCAGGTCTTTTTCTTTCGAATAATATCTACCATTGCTGTTTTTTTAGGAAGTTCAAAAAATCACCCGATATAAACATACCCGGTGATTTATTCTACTACTACATAAGACAATTTAATACTTCCCATTCTATCAATCACATGCCAGAAATATAATATTGGTGATATACAACTATTTAAGTGGCAAAAATGTACGAACCAGTTCGTTTCCGATACACAAACTGTACGGTTTTGATACAGTGTTTCCAATGCCTAAATTCGCGTAAAAAATTGTTTGCCATCCTATTACAATTAAGGTATCATTGTGGCGAGCATATGTTGCATAAGACGAACAATTTTTTTTATTAGTTACATATGGTTCTAAAAAATGCCTCGATCCTGGTCATTGATGATGACATTGATGTGTTAACAGCCGTCAGACTATTGTTAAAAACAGAAGCTGCCGATGTGGTTACGGAAAAGAACCCGGAGAATATCCGCTCCCAGCTATCCAAAAAGACTTTTGACCTCGTTTTGCTCGATATGAATTTCAACAGTTCGATCAACACAGGCAATGAAGGTATTTTCTGGCTTAAGAAGATCAGGGAGTTTGGATCGGAAGCTGCGGTGGTGATGATTACGGCTTATGGAGATATTGACCTGGCTGTGAGATCCTTGAAAGAAGGCGCGGCCGATTTTGTAGTGAAGCCATGGCATAATGAACGATTGATTGTAACCATCAGGGAGGCGCTCAAGAAAAACGAGGCCGCTAAGGGTAACTCTAGTCTATTGGTGACTAAAGACTCCATAATCGGTTCAGAACTGATTGGCGAGTCGGAGGTTATGAAGGATATCTTTTATAAGGTTGAAAAGATCGCCCCCACAGATGCCAACATCCTGATCCTGGGTGAGAATGGAACCGGAAAGGACCTGATTGCTAAAGCCATTCATCAAAAATCATTGCGGTCGGATAAACAATTTATTAAAGTAGATGTAGGCGCATTGACCGAAAGCCTTTTTGAAAGTGAGTTGTTCGGCCATAAAAAAGGGGCGTTTACCGATGCACGTGAGGATAGAGTAGGGCGTTTTGAAGCTGCGAATGAAGGAACTTTGTTCCTGGATGAGATCGGTAATATCTCCCTACACCAGCAAGCCAAGCTCTTGTCGGTTTTGCAGAACAGGCAGATTATCCGATTGGGAACCAACCAACCCGTACCCATCGATATCCGCCTGGTATGCGCTACCAACCTTCCATTACAAGAACTGGCGAATGAAAACAGGTTCAGGAAGGACCTTGTTTACAGAATTAATACGGTAGAGATCATGGTACCGCCGCTCCGAAGAAGAGTGGAAGATATTATTTTACTCGCACGCCACTTCGCGCGCATCTATGCAGGTAAGTATATGAAACCGGCCAATGATTTCGATTCAAAAGCACTGGACAAACTCAGATCTTATCATTATCCCGGCAATGTGCGCGAGTTGCAATACACGATTGAAAGGGCAGTGATCATGTCGGACAATGATTTGCTCTCTGCCAGTGACCTGATTTTTTCGCCCATGGAAGCCATCAAGGATCTGCCCGAAGAAGCCGAAGATTTTAAACTGAGCACCATTGAAAAAAATACCATTCTCCGCGTCATCGAGAAGCACAATGGGAATATTTCCAAAGCTGCCAAAGAACTGGGATTGACCCGCACCGCATTATACCGCCGCTTGAGTAAATATGATATTTGAACGTTACCATGGAAGGATCCTGATCAGGGTGGTACTGATGTTTATCACGTTGACCGCCGCCTCTTACCTTTTTGTAAAAGGAAAGGGTTATTTTATTTATCTCGCTGTCGTCGTTCCAATCATTTTTTTCCAGCTTATCGACTTTTATCGTTTTCACCGCAAGGCACAGGATGAGGTAGAACAATTTGTGGAGTCCATCCATTACCGCGACTTTTCGAGATACTTTGATGTGAAGCGTGCGCCCCTTGAATTGCAGCCCTTGCGCAAAGGATTTAATGAGATCAATTCCACTTTCAAGGTCATTAGCAAGGAAAAAGAAACGCAGTATCAATACCTTCAAAAAATATTAGAGCTTGTAGACACGGGGATTCTTTCTTATGAACACAAAACCGGTGAAATAGGCTGGATGAACGAATCCTTCCGAAAGATCCTGGGCATTCCTTATCTCAAAACGATTCATTCCCTGGCGAGAAGGGATGATCTGCTTTATCATGAAGTGTTGAATCTGCGACCGGGAGAAAATAAAATCGTTTCCATCGCAAAGGACAACAGTATATTCAAGGCTTTGCTCTCAGCCACAGCTTTCCAAACAGATGACAAGGTTTATAAGCTGATTGCATTCCAGAACGTGAACGAGGCTTTGGATGAAACTGAAGCCAAAGCCTGGCAGAAGCTCCTGAGCGTGATGACCCACGAGATCATGAATTCCATAGCACCGATCTCTTCCCTCGCGGAAACCATGTTAAATCGGTTACATAAATCCGTTAGTTATCTTAAAGATCAGCCGGCAGCGATTGAGGACCTGGAACTTGGCATTGACACGATACGCAGAAGAAGTGAAGGGTTGCTAAAGTTTGCAGAAACCTACCGTAACCTGAACAAAATTACTTCGCCCACGCTCAAGAAGGTTTACGTGCGCGACCTGTTTGAAAATCTCCATCAGCTCATGCAACCGACTCTGCAGCAGAAAAACATCGAGCTGGAGATCATTTTGAAAGATCCTGACCTATCGATGGAAGTCGATACCAGTCTCATTGAGCAGGTGCTGATCAACCTTGTGGTCAATGCCATGGAGGCGGTGAAGGAGCGTGAACATCCGCGCATCATATTATCCGCCTTGTTAAATGCTTCCACGAACCGCATCGCCGTAAGGGTTACCGACAATGGTACCGGGATTTCCAACGAACTGATGGATAAAATTTTTATTCCTTTCTTTTCGACCCGAAAAAATGGAAGTGGAATCGGGCTAAGCCTGTGCAAGCAGATCATGATGCTGCATAAAGGGAATAT
>Ga0075026_100000160_pt1 | contig 24338 bp, 20 predicted proteins | sample Str012_2_FD_71392 | JGI IMG/M metagenome (GOLD analysis project Ga0075026, IMG submission 71392) | Freshwater sediment microbial communities in response to fracking from Pennsylvania, USA - Straight Creek_MetaG_SC_2012 | ecosystem: Environmental > Aquatic > Freshwater > Creek > Sediment... | reverse complement strand
ACTTTGTACTAAAAATATATGAGGTTGCTTTAAAAAAGCAGCCTCTTTTTTTTTGAATTACCGGTATCTTCATACCAATGAATACGATTTTGAATGGCGCCGATATTTTTTGTCTGCGGGCTGCGTCGTATAAGAACATTCGCTTTGGTCTGGTTACCAACAATGCGGCTACCTGCTTGGACGGAAGCCCCAGCCGGCTTGCTTTATTGCAAGCCGGCATCAACATTGTCGTGCTTTTTTCACCCGAACACGGACTTAGTGCCCGGGGAGAAGATGGGGCCTACCAGCACCATCACACGGATACCATTACGCAGTTACCGGTGGTTAGTTTATACAGCGATCATTTAATGCCGTCTGCCAGTGAAATGGCCGGTATCGATTGTTTGTTGTTTGATATTCCGGATGTGGGCTGCCGTTTTTATACTTACCTGTGGACGATGACTTATGCAATGGAAGCCTGTGCCAGCAACCAAAAGCCATTCATTGTGCTGGACAGGCCCAATCCCGGAGGCGCAATGCCTGAGCATGCAGAAGGGCCGATGCTGGATGAAACAAATTGCGCATCTTTTATAGGGCGTTGGAATATTCCGGTAAGACATTGCTGCACATTGGGTGAACTGGCAAAATACTTTGCGGCCACCCGAATAAAAAGCATCGGATTGCAGGTGATTAAAGTTGAGCACTGGAACAGAAACCAGGCGGTTGCCGAAGCTGGCTGGCTGTTTGTTGCTACTTCACCCGCTATAACCGATCCTGAAACGGTATTGCTCTACCCGGGCATGGGCTTACTGGAAGGCATCAACGTAAATGAAGGCCGCGGAACAGCACAGGCCTTTAAAAAAATGGGGGCACCCTGGTTGGATGCCCAACAGATAAACCAGGCATTTAATGATCTGCAGTTGCCAGGCATTCAAAGCAAAGCAATTGACTATGTTCCTGAATGGGGTTTGTATGCCGGTGAACGCTGTTATGGTTTGCAGTTTGCGATAACAGATTCCAAAAGTTTCCGGCCGGTAAGTGCCGGCCTTGCATTGCTGCAACTGGTTGTTTCGATGCACCCGGCCGATTGCAAAGAACGCCTGTACCCAACCGTAGCCAATCCTTCCGGTACCGGCCACCTCGATAAGCTTACCGGCGTTTACCATGCCTTCTGGAAGCTAAAAAACGGGCAGGCATTATCTGCTTCGCTTTTACCAAAAGAATGGGCAACTCTCATTCAGCCATATCTGCTTTACTACTGATAATAAGACAGCCCGCATTTTTGTATGCAGGCTGATGATAACGATTATATGTATGCGCTTCTCTAGAAAAAACCTTCTTGCTATACACTTTGTTTCCGTTCTTGTTGCAGATTTTGAAGGCTATTGGCCGCATAATCAACAGGCTAAGAAGAGGAGCTGGTTGTAAATAAATAGCGCTTAGACAACCAACTGTCTTTAACCGGTATCATCCAGTTGTTTTGAAGTTCTTCCTTTGTCTGCACCAGGTTGTTGAAGTAGATGCTGTCTGCCACAACAAAATGATTGTCGATGGCATATTGCAGCTGGGGAAGCGGCAACAACTGGATATTGTCTTTTATGATAAAGGCAAGCAACTGACGATCAAACAAGGTGACAGAAAACAATTTTTCAATTTCTTTCACCAGGCGAACCGAGCTGTCCGTACTGCAACCACTTACACCCGTGGCAGTTTCATCGGCCATTAAAACAAGAAACCGACCAAAAAACAAATTCGCATAGCCTTTTACCGGCGTGCCATGAGAATTCCAGCCAGCGGTGAATTGCGCCAGCAAATCTTCTACCTGGATGGCTTCACTTAAAGTAAACTGACGGTTGCATTGATAGATCCACACACGCGAGTCGCCGGCAAATGCTTCGGGCAATAAATGGCTGTATTCTGTATTGTTCATGGGGGCAAATTTACGGCAGAAATAATACTTATCGTTCCAACAAAAACGCAGTCGCTAAATGTGGAGAAGAACCGGCTTATTTTCTTTCAATCTCAAGCACCTGAGTGTTTTCTTTGTAGGCATTCATCCACTTGCCTGCAATGATTGCCGAAAGTTCTGCTTTTGTATAGCTTTCTGTTCTTGTTTTGTCAAACTGTTCCAGCAAAACATCATACGGTGCACTCATGGTTAGCCGGCTACGGTAAAAATTAATCGATTGTTCGTCAATCCCGCTAATCTTCAGGTAATAAACATACACGCCTTCCTCCGCCGTTTCTTTACGGATAATATAAACATCACCAGGCTGCGGCTGGGCAAAATATTTTTTGATGGACCTTGCTCTCTCAATTTTTATGTAGTAGAGGTAAGTTGCCGTAAATGTACAAACCGATAAAACGATTGTCCATATTGTTTTCTTTGTAAGAACGGGTGAAATGATTGCCAATGGAAAAGATTTGTAGTATGGGTAGTTGTATACTTTATTGCACCGGAAAATTATTGCATGCTGGCAGCTATCAGTTCGGCCACATCCAGTACCTGTACTTCATTTTCCTTTTCTTTGTTTTTCACACCATCCGTCATCATGGTATTGCAAAACGGGCAAGCAGCAGCAATCACCGATGCGCCGGTTTCAATAGCTTCTTCGGCCCTTTCAAAATTGATGCGGGTACTGCCTTTTTCTTCTTCTTTAAACATCTGTGCACCACCGGCACCACAACAAAGTCCATTGCTGCGGCAACGCTTCATTTCTACCAGTTCTGCATCCAGTAATTCCAGTACTTTGCGCGGCGCATCATACACCTGGTTGGCCCTTCCGAGGTAACAGCTATCATGATAAGTAATGCGTTTCCCTTTGAAAGAACCGCCTTCTTTTAGTTTTATTTTGCCCGCTTCAATCAGTTGCTGCAAAAAAACGGTGTGATGCATCACTTCATATTCGCCGCCCAGTGCCTTGTATTCATTCTTAATGGTATTGAAACAATGCGGGCAGGCAGTTACAATTTTTTTGATGCCGTAATTGTTCAGCACCTGTATATTCTGGTATGCCATCATCTGGAACATGAACTCATTGCCAGCCCGTCTTACCGGGTCGCCGGTGCACATTTCTTCTTTACCCAGTATTGCGTAATGGATACCGGTTTTCTCCAGTATCAAAGCAAATGCGCGGGTGATTTTTTGTGCCCGCTGGTCGAAACTACCTGCACAACCCACCCAAAACAACACTTCCGGTGTTTCGCCGTTGGCAAACATTGCAGCCATTGTACGTACTTCCATCTACTCAAAAATTTTCAGTAAATCTAAAGCAAATGCTGCATATCCGGCGGAACTTTTTAGCTTTACAATTGTATCTTAAAAGAGTATGAAAGAAGGTGCTACTTCCGATAAAAAAATGTTGCTCATCCGCAATTATGATTTGTGGAGTCATATTTCTGATGAAGAATATGAAGAGCTGAATTTTGTACACCGCTATATTGAAGCAAAAAAAGGGTCGTTCATTTATTTTGAGGCGTTTAACCACAATAAATTATATTTTATCAAAGAGGGATACATACGCATCGGATATATAGATGAAGATGGCAACGAGATCGTCAAAGAGATTATTCAGAAAGGCGAATTGTTTGGGCAGTTTACGCTCGAAAAAAACAACCTGAACGGCGAATTTGCACAGGCCTACAAAGCAGACGTAAGCCTTTGCGCATTTAATATTGAAGATTTTGAAAAATTGCTCAGCCGTAAACCCGAAATAGCGCTGAAATACACCAAACAGGTGGGCAACAAACTGCGCAATATTCAAAACCGTTTGCTGAACCTGCTGCACAAGGACGTAAAAGCCCGTCTGCTTAATTTTTTCTGGCAATTATTGCAGTTGAATTTAACGGATGAAACCAGTGCAGGCGCCTGCATCCCCAACTATCTCACCCACGAAGACATTGCCCACCTGGTTGGTTCAAGCAGGCAAACCATTACCACCCTCATCAATGAAATGGCTGCAGAAAACATACTAACTTTCAACCGGCAGCAGATCTGTTTTCCCGATGTTAAAAGAATACAAAAGCTGGCAAATGTCATGTAAGCGACAGCCACTTGTGCCCGGTCATATTACTTTTGTCCTGTACCAATCAATATCTCAAGCATGAAACGAATTGTACTGTTTTCCTTTTTGGCATTACTGGTAACCGGTATCCGGGCCCAGGATCAAAGTGGTTTGCGTAAAAAAGAATTTAACCTCAGCAACGGTATTGCCATAAATGGCTACGACCCGGTGAGCTATTTTACAGAAAACAAAGCGGTAAAAGGAAACAAAGACAATGCAGTGGCCTTTGAAGGAGTAACTTATTATTTTTCTACCACCGCCAATAAAGAAGCATTTAAAAAAGACCCCGCAAAGTATGAACCTGCCTACGGTGGCTGGTGCGCCTATGCCATGGGCGCCAAAGGAGAGAAAGTGGAAGTGGACCCCAAAACTTTTAAAATTGTGAATGGCCGGCTGAACCTGTTTTACAACAAGTTTTTCAACAATACGCTTACCGACTGGAACAAAGACGAAGCAAACCTGGAAAAGAAAGCGGTGGCCAACTGGATGAAATTTTACCATAGCAATTAACCCAATACACTTAAATTTTAAACAGGTCATGAAAATTCAAACCATTGTTGCATGGGTGCTTCGTTTGCTGGCGGCGTTTATAATGCTGCAAACCTTGTATTTTAAGTTTACCGGGCACGAGCAATCGGTACGCCTGTTTACAGAACTGGGCATGGAACCCTGGGGCAGGATAGGAACCGGCATTTTTGAGCTGATCGCCTCCATCCTGATTCTTTATCCGCGTACCACTGGTTGGGGTGCTGGCCTGGGTGCCGGGCTAATGGCAGGAGCTCTTTTTTTTCACGTTACAAAACTGGGTTTGAAGTTTGATGGCGACTACGGCCTTTTTACAATGGCAATGATTGCATTTGTTGCCTGCCTGTTGCTGCTGTTCATTTTCAGGAACCAGGTACTGCATGTACTGAAACCGGCCAACACCCTAAAAATGTAAAGGTTTAATAAGTTGGAAATTATTTTTCTTTAACATAGATTGGCGGATAATTTGAACTGGATAAGAAAACATAATGACCATGCGTAGATTTATTACTTTTTTATTGATGGGTATTTGCAGTTTTGGAACCATACAGGCACAACAGCAATACCAGCCTGTGGATGAAAAATCGGGAGTAAAATTTTCCATTAAAAATTTCGGAATTACAACAGGGGGCGATTTTAAAGGACTGGAAGGAGAAATTGAATTTGATAAAGCGAATCCCGAAAAATCAGTTTTTAAAATGAGCGTTGATGCCGCCAAAGTAAATACCGGCAACGACTCCAGGGACGGTCACCTCCGCAAAGAGGATTATTTTGACGCCGCTAAATTTCCAAAGATTGCTTTTAAATCAGAAAAGGTAGAAAGCAAGGGCGGAAATTTCGTTACCACCGGGCAACTAACCATTAAAGGAATCAGCAAAACCATTTCAATACCTTTTAAAGCAGAAGCCAAAGAAGATGGTTATTTGTTTGAAGGCAGTTTCCTGTTAAACAGGCGTGACTTTGGCATTGGCGGAAACAGCATGGTATTGGGCGACAATGTAACCGTATCGCTCTCAGTCTTTGCCAAAAAGAAATAAAGTTTTTGCCGGTCCGCAGAAAAATCGTTTTTAACGCAGCCAGAAGTGCTGCCAATAAAGGGTTTTAGATTAACTTAGCAGTGCCCTCCAGGCACCCGCAGAAAATCTGAACCCATCATTAAAATCCGCTTCCTGCAGTTTACCGTAATTATTCAGAACCAACTCCCTGCATACATGCATCTCCAAAAAGCCATACAAAATGTATTCGTTCAGCTGTCAGCGTCGCTGGATCTGCTGACCAATGAACAATATGTTTATAAAAGCAGTATTCTTTCCAATGCCACCGTTGGGCAGCACGTAAGGCATATCATAGAAATGTTTATCTGCCTCAACGATGGTTATGAAACAGGCATCGTGAATTATGAAAAAAGAAAAAGAGACTATGTGATTGAGTCACAAAAGGAAGTTGCGGGTAAACTACTCAGGGAAATTTGCGAAAGCCTGGACAAAGAAAACAAAGCATTGGTATTACAGGGATCGTACAATGAAGATACCGAAGTGCTGATAGCATTTGATACCAATTACTACCGGGAAATTGCCTATAACCTGGAACACACCATCCATCACATGGCCCTGATTAAAGTGGGCATCCGCGAAGTTTCTGACATGGAAATACCCGAAGGATACGGGGTGGCTTCTTCTACTATTAAGTTTCGCAACGAATGTGCACAGTAACTTTTGTTCCGCTAAACGATAAAGTCTTCATCACGCACAACCGCGATGAAAAAAGCAGCCGCAGTATTGCCATGCCCCCGGCAAAATATACCGTTAACGGATATACGCTTCTGTTTCCGCGGGACACAGCAGCGGGCGGCACCTGGATTGCCATCAATAACAATGGCGCAGCAGCGGTATTGCTAAACGGTGCTTTTACCAACCATGTACAGCAACTCCCTTACCGGAAAAGCAGGGGCCTGGTGCTGCTTGATATTGTGGCGGCTGCCGATCCGCAACTGTCTTTCGAAAAAACGGATCTGAATGGCATCGAACCCTTCACGATTGTACTCTGGCAGCAACAGCAATTGTTTGAGTGCAGGTGGGATGGTATGCACAAACACGTGAACCGTTTACCTGCCAATTTGCCGCATACCTGGTCTTCTGCAACATTGTACAACCAGGCCGTTTTGAACAAGCGAAAAACCTGGTTTCAGCAATGGCAGCAAACGCATACCATGCCAACCATGGAAGACATTGTACAACACCATATGAATGCCGGCGATGGTGATGCGCACAACGATCTGCGGATGAACCGCCAGGGACAAATGCTTACCGTAAGCATTACCTCAATGGAACTCAGCGAAGACAAATCAATGATGCAGTACACAGACCTGTGCAACAATACCCGCACCCTGCAGGAATTCAATTTTACCAAAGCAGGGACCCTGCAATAAACCACCATGAACTGGCTACAGCGAACACTTCACCGTCCATTTTTCATCCGGCTGCTTTATTGGGAATACTGGTCTTTTAATGCCGTGTATGGCTGGATAATGCCGGTCTGGATCTGGCTTTCCATCCGTGCCCGGTCTTTTTTCTTTTTTGCGGCTTCCAATCCTACCATAGAATACGGCGGCTTCCTGATGGAATCAAAGAAAAAAATTTATGACATCATCCCCTCAAAATATTATCCAAGAACAATATTTTTTTTAACGGGCACCCCTCCGGAAGCCATCGTCCGCCAATTGCAACAACTGAATTTTGTGTATCCGCTGATTGCTAAACCAGATGTGGGCGGGCAGGGAAGGGGCGTTAAAAAAATATACACCGAAACAGAACTGCTGGATTATGCAAATACATCACCGCTCGATTACCTGGTACAGGAGTTTGCGGCACAACCCCTGGAAGTGGGTGTATTTTATTACCGCTATCCTGGTGAAGAAAGAGGACATGTGTCGGGCATTGTAAGAAAAGAATTACTGGGTGTAGAAGGCGATGGCCATGCTACCATTGAGGCGTTGCTGTTGAAAAACAAACGTTTTATTCTTCAGTTGCCGGTGCTGCAAAGATTGTATGGAGAAGGTCTGCAGCAGGTGTTGCCTGCCGGCGAAACAAAAGAACTGGTGCCCTATGGCAACCATGCCCGCGGCGCAAAATTTATTGATGATTCTCACCTGGCGGATGAAGCTTTCACCAATACAATCGATGGCATTTGCAAACAAGTTGAGGGATTTCATTATGGCCGTCTCGACATCCGCTACAATACCTGGGAAGAACTAAAGGCGGGGGAAAACTTTTCCATCATTGAATTAAATGGCGCAGGTTCTGAACCCACGCATATGTATGACCCTCGGCACAGCTTGTTCTTTGCCTGGAAAGAAATCATCCGGCATTGGATCATTCTCTGGCGCATCAGCCGCATCAATCATAAAAAAGGCATACCTTATCTTTCTCAACAACAGGGCATGCAGATGATGAAAGACAACAAAGTTTTCGAAAAAAAGCTGGAGCAGTTATATGTTTAGCCTGTTCAGCCTTTTTTTTACCGGTATGCTGATCAGCTTTCTTGGCACGCTGCCACTGGGAAGCCTGAATGTTGCAGCCATGCAGGTGGCCATTAGCGAAAGCGTAAAGAAAGCCATACAATTTGCACTGGGTATAGCCCTGGTAGAAATCATTTATGTTCGCCTGTCATTAACCGGTATCGGTTGGATCCTTTCACACCAGCGATTGTTTTATATACTGGAATGGATAACCGTCTTTCTTTTTATTGCCCTTGCCATCAGTTGTTTTCGCGCAGCCCGAAAAAAAAACAGCACTGCAAAAAATGTTTTGTTAAACAATACAATACCGCGTTTCTGGTTGGGCTTTACCATGAGTGCTATTAACCCCGTACAGATACCCTTCTGGTTTATCTGGAGTGCTGCCTTGTTCAGCAATGGCGTGTTGCGGGCAACGCCCCTGTATTTCAATGTATACATTACGGGCATTGGGATTGGCACACTCACCGGCCTGGCCGTTTTTATTTTTGCAGGCAAATGGCTGATGACGAAACTACAGGCCAGCAACCGTTTCATTAACTTGCTGGTGGGCATTGTATTTGTAATTTCTGCCGCTATACAACTGTACCGCGTGGTACACAAATCTTTTGATCAGCAGTTGCAAAATAAACTGGCGTCCGTAAAACAAATCTGAACAGCAAAGTCTTTCACAAGCAATATTATCTTCTGTTTAACAACCGCATTTCCTTTAACAAATCTTTGGCGCAATACTTGCATAAATGCGTGCAACCAACCGTTTGTGCTCTAACCCCGTAATCTTATTCTCATAGATCGCTCCCTGTAAAATCCAACTATCCTTTTTTACTGGCCAACTATTTTTTACACAAAAAAAATCTATGCGAAAATTATTTTTGCTCTTCACTCTTATTCCCGCATTTGCATCAGCCCAAAACCTTCACCTTGAATTGTTTGGAGGATTCAGTAATTACCAGGGCGATTTACAGGAAAAACGTTTTACCACCCAACAGGCTAAAGGCGCTGTGGGGCTTGGGCTGCGTTATGATCTCAGCAACCACTTTTCGGTGCGCAGCAATTTTACTTATGCAGCCCTTGGCGCCGATGACAAATACAATAAACAAGCTGATCTTCGTGCCCGCAATTTAAATTTCAATACAAAACTTACAGAAGGAAACTTGTTGCTGGATTACAATATCCTCAACCTCAATTACCACAAACTTTCTCCTTATGTATTTGCAGGCGTGGCCGTGTTTCACTACAATCCGTACACATACGATACACTCGGCAATAAAGTTTATTTAAAACCATTGAGTACAGAAGGAGAGGGGCTGGCTGCTTATCCCGGCCGCAAAGACTACCCGCTCACACAATTTGCCATTCCCTTTGGCGCCGGCGTACGCTGGCGGTTTACCGATAATATCACATTGAGTTATGAAATCGGGCTTCGAAAAACATTTACCGATTACCTGGATGATGTGAGTACCAATTATGTTGACCAGAATGTATTGATGGCTGCCAAAGGCGCAACGGCTGTTGAACTGGCTTACCGTGGCAATGAATTAAAGAATGGCGCCGCATACCCGGCAGATGGCACCGTAAGAGGCGGCCCGAAATACAAAGACTGGTATTATTTTTCAGGTGTCACCATCAGTGTAGGGCTTGGAAGAAGAAAAGGTTTTCATGGCACAGACAATGGCAGAATTGATTGCCCGCGGCCGGTAAAATAACAATCCCTTTAACCCGCCCTTTGTTATACCCAATTGTTTGTAAACTGTTCCCCGTTTGTTTGCAAATAAAAAAGCCATCACGTTTATGCGCAATGGCTTTTTTGTTTGGATAAGGTTGATAACAGGGTTCGCAACGAACAGGCCTGTCCGATACAGCTATAGGGACTGCTTATTTTCTAACGCGGTTCCTGGCTGCTATCAAAATCTGGGTGGTAATGTACTTGCCTTTCATAAAAAATATTTAAACGTTGAATAATCTTTTGTCTTTCTTTTTCACTGCTCATCCGCTACAATAAATAAGACGCAGGTTTCTAAACCATGTTACACAACGAAGAATAATTTTTTTGATGGATGAGATTAAAGGGCATCCAGTTGCCTTAGTAGCAAGCTAAAAGAGACTTGTAAATCTATGTGGAATGCTGGCATAGAAACCCGACTGGTGCGCCCACTTACCACTTAAAACGCCCCGCCTTATTTCGCCACATCTATCCTTACTTTATGGCCCTTAATTTTTTCGGTTTTTATTTTTTGCAGCGTGTCGCTGGCTTTGGATTTGCGGATGGCCACAAAAGAAAAAAAGTCTTTTACTTCTATCAACCCTATATCTTCTTTTTTCAGCAGGCCCTTGTGCGATAAGAAGCCAACGATATCAATCTTGTTGACTTTGTCTTTTTTGCCGGCACTGATAAACAAAGTTGTCCATTTGGGTTTCTCCGGCAGCAGGGCGGTCTCCGGCAATTCAAATGATTCCGTGTCTGCCGGTATATAAGCCGGTAATTTTTCTTCGGGCGATACAATTAAAATAATGGTACCACTGGCTTCCATGCGGGCGGTTCTTCCATTGCGGTGCGTATACACATCCTCGGTAGCAGGCAGGTGATAGTGAATGATGTAACGGATATTGGGAATATCCAGTCCACGCGAAGCAAGATCAGTTGTCACCAGCACATTGGCTGTTCCGTTCCTGAATTTGCAAAGTGCGCTATCGCGTTCCTGTTGCTCCAATGCACCGTGGTAAAATACATTTACGATGCCTTTTTCTTTCAAAATAACGCTGGTTCTTTCTACCGACTCGCGGTGGTTGCAAAATACAATGGCGGAGCGGTTGCCCAGTGCGCAGATTAGCCTGAAAAGGGTGTCCGCCTTGTCCTTATCGGGGCTCTCTAGTTTTTTTACCCAGAGCTTTTCAGTATCGGCATTGCCAGTCCCGGAATAATTGAGCCGCGCAGGCGAATCCATGCCCAGGAAAGCAGGAATTGCAACGGCTTCGGTGGCGGAAGTGAGAATGCGTTTTTTAATGCCCTTCAGCTGGCTGATGATAAACGAAATTTCTTCCTGAAAACCCAGTTCCAGCGATTTATCAAACTCATCCAGCACCAGGGTCTCAATGGTATCGGTGGTAATATTGCCCCTCCGGATATGGTCGGCCAGCCTGCCAGGCGTGCCAATCAGCAAAGCCGGTGGCTGCAGCAGGTTGTTTTCTTCTGTTTCACGCAAATGGCCACCATAGCAGCAGGTGACTTTGAACGCGGTTCCCATTTTCTTAAAAACCTGTTCAATTTGCAATGCCAGCTCCCGCGAAGGCACAATGATCAGCGCCTGTGATTTTGTTTTTTGGGGATCCAGCAATTCCAGCACCGGAAGTAAAAACCCGATGGTTTTACCAGAACCCGTGTCAGAAAGCAATATTACGTTGTCGTTTTTTTGATTGGCATCTATGGAAGCCAGCTGCATTTCGTTCAGCGCATCAATCTCCAGGCTGGCCAGTATATTTTCAGTAGTCCATGTTTTATTTTGCATCGGCGCAAAAGTACGGAACTTACCACTGCTGGCCGATCTCAATAAAATGAAGCAGGTTCCTGCGATGGGTATTATATTTGAGGGTGGATTGCGCCAATCTGTTCATTTTAACTTTCGGGCATGTTTACAATAGAAAATACGCATCTAAAGCTGGTCATTAACCCCAAAGGGGCCGAATTACAAAGCATTTACAATAAAATACTGCAAACAGAATATATGTGGAGCGGAGACCCGGCTTTCTGGGGCAAGCATTCACCCGTTTTGTTTCCAATTGTTGGTACACTCAAAGAAGACCGCTATTATTACCATGATAAGGCCTACCAGCTGGGCCGCCATGGTTTTGCCCGGGAAATGGATTTTACCGTAACAGACCAATCTGCCAGCAGCATCCGTTTTACGCTGGAAAGCAATGCCGCCACCCTCGCCAGGTATCCGTTTTCATTTCAATTTGACATTCAATATGAACTGGCAGAAAACAGCGTAAAGACTACCTACAGCGTAAGCAATACCGGGCCGTCGGTGCTGTATTTTTCGGTAGGCGGACATCCTGCCTTTAAAGTACCCCTCAGCGGAGACTGCACTTACGAAGATTATTACCTTGAATTCAACAATGCCGAACTTGCAGGCCGTTGGCCCATCTCAAAAGAGGGGCTGATAGAAACCACGCCCGCAAAAATATTGTTCCAGAGCAACCGGCTGCCGCTTAGCAAAGCATTGTTTCAGAACGATGCCCTGGTATTCAAAGGACTTATTTCCAACAGCGTTATGTTAAAGACAGACAAGAACGCCCGCGGACTGGTCTTCGACTTTACAGGTTTTCCCTACCTGGGCATTTGGGCGGCAAAAAACGCCGACTTTGTTTGTATTGAGCCCTGGTGCGGTATTGCCGACAGCGTTAACACCGATCAACAGATTGTTAACAAAGAAGGTATACATGCGCTGCAGCCTTCCAAAAATTTTGAACGCACATGGTCGGTTACCGTATTTTAAATCTTTAATGCCTGCCAATGCCAGCCACACTTATCAAAAATATTCGTCTATTAGCGGGCATCAGCAATCCTTTGCAGCCTTTGCGCGGTAATGATCTGGCCGCCCTGCCTGCAATAGAAAATGCATATTTAATTGTTGAAGACGATACCATCGCTGCCTTCGGCCCCATGTCCGATCTTACTGCAGCCCCTTCGGCGAACACTACCATTGATGCAGCCCACCAAATGCTGCTGCCGGCCTGGTGCGACAGCCATACACACCTTGTTTTTGCAGCCAGCCGGGAAGATGAATTTGTTGATAAGCTGAAAGGACTCAGTTATGCGGAAATTGCGGCAAAAGGCGGCGGCATCCTTAATTCTGCCCGCAAGCTGCACAATGCAACACCCGATGAATTGTTTAACAGTGCCTGGAAAAGACTTGAAGAAATCAGCAAACTGGGTACCGCCGCAGTAGAAATAAAAAGCGGTTATGGCTTATCGGTAGAAGACGAGCTGAAGATGCTGCGCGTTATTAAACAACTCAAACAAAAATCGAACCTGCTCATAAAAGCAAGTTTCCTGGGCGCCCATACCTACCCGCTGCAATACCGAGATGACCACGCCGGTTATATTGATCTTATCATCAATGAAATGCTGCCGCTAATTGCAGCCGGGCAACTGGCCGATTACATTGATGTGTTTTGCGAAACCGGTTTCTTTTCTGCAGCAGAAACAGAAACCATCTGCAGGGCGGGTATGCAATACGGATTAAAGCCAAAAATACATGCCAACCAGCTCAGTCTTTCGGGTGGGGTAGAAGCCGGCGTAGGGCTGGGTGCTGTTTCGGTAGACCACCTGGAAACCATGGATGCCGCCGCCATCAATGCACTGGCAAAGTCGGCCACCATCGGCACCTTACTGCCTACCGCAGCTTTCTTTTTGCGCATGCCCTTTCAGCCTGCACGGCATTTGATAGATGCTGGTTGTGCCATAGCGCTTGCCACGGATTATAACCCGGGATCCAGCCCCAGCGGCAATATGAACCTGGTACTAGCCATGAGCTGTATTCAAATGAAAATGCTGCCCGAAGAAGCCATCAATGCGGCTACCATCAACGGGGCTTTTGCTATGGAAGTGGATCAGCTGGCGGGAAGCATTGCCATTGGCAAAAAAGCAAACCTCATTTTTACAAAACCCATTCCCTCGCTGGCCTACCTGCCATATGCGTTTGGTAATAACCTTGTAGATAAAGTAATGATTCAGGGATCATTTGTTTGATGTTCCGCTCAACTAACGGATCAACACAACCGCACCTTTAAACAACTGCATTTTGCCATCCATAAATTCAAGCGTGATGCTGTAAACATAAGTTCCGGGCGCAGCCGCCACCCCTTTTAATTTTCCATCCCATCCAAATTGCTTGTCGTTGGCCGGGACATTGTTTGTTTGAAAAACTTTTTGCCCCCAGCGGTTGAAGACGGAGAAATCTTTGATCAGCCGGATGTCTTTTGTACCGATTACGTAAAACACATCGTTTTGCCCGTTGCCGTCCGGCGTAAACGCAGTTGGAATATTAATGACCGTATTGGTAAATGTTTTAATGGTAATAACACTGGTATCGGTACAGCTGAATTCGTTTTTAACTTTTACCTGGTAATGTGTGGTAGACACCGTACTGGCCGTTGGGCTGGCACAATCGTAGCACGATAAAGTCTCTGCCCACAGCCATTTGTAAGTGGAGGGCGTTCCGCCAAATACCAGCGGGTTCAGCACGGTGGTTCCGGGCCTTGTTATTTCAATCTCAGCCGGAACAAATGAAACACTGAAAGGAATAAAAGGCTGCACATTGCCATTGTTGGCATAGTCTGTTTCATTGTACACTTTTGATGGAGTATAGCCGGCGCCTTTGTCATTTACCACGGCAGCGAGATTCGTTGAAACAGGCGTTGCGATTATATGTGTAAACACCGCACAGGAGTCTGGCGATATTACCGGCGTATAAAACACCGGGTACAATTGCTTGCCGCTGCTGCTGCCATCGTAAAACGAAACCGGTATGTGTTCAAAAACATTTTTATACCGGTTGTTCATACAAAGCCGGAAGCGCACCAGTGTACTGTCGTTGGTAAAACATTTTGTACCGATTATCTCCACCGTCATATCGGGCGGAAATACATTTACTTTACCGGTAGCGGTAACCGTGCATCCATAGCGGCTTGTTACCTGCATATTCACCACGGCGCTGTCCTGCACAGTAATTTGCGGCGATGCACAAGCGGTACAGTTGAGGCTATACCCGGCGCCATTTTGCCAAACAGGGTTGGTGGGCGCAATCATGGGCGTGCTAAACCCAAGCACAATGCTTTCATCTCTAAAGATGGTGGTATCTGCAGGAACAACAAACAATGCTGGCTGCTTGTACAATGTACTGTTTACGTTGTTTACATAATTCTTTTCCGTGATGCCGCCGCTATTGGGCAACACAACGGGTATGGCTGTGCCGTCATCATTTACAACTGCATAAATGGTTCCCGATGCACTTTGTTTTATCAATTGGGTAAAACTTATGCAGGAGTCCGGGCTGTTGGAAGGATTGATAAAAACAGTGCCCAGCCTGGTGGCTGCCCCTGATAGCGGGTTGCCATCATAAAAACAGGCTTTTAAATTTACCGGCACATTACTTTTGGGATAGGCATTACAGATAGAAAAAGTTGCATACACACTATCGCCCCCGGCCGCACACTCCAGGTTGGTAATGGCGATGGAGTAATCGTCTGCCGGTGGAATGTGCAGCACCGAAAATGCTGAATCATAACAACCATACCGGCTGTAAGCCATTACTTTTTTGGTAACCAGCGTATCGCCCCGGTACGGTGCCGTAAACACAGTGGGCAAACAATTGCTGCAACTAAGATCCGTTGCGGCCGACCATACCGCCGAAGTAATACCGCCACCCGTTGCCGGAATTGGTTTTAAAGTAATGGTTTCATCAGGCTCCAGTACGGCACTTACAGGGCTTGCATTTATATGAAACTTAAATCCGCTACGGTAGCCGGTATTGTTAAAATAGTTGCTCTCCACCAGCGCGGTATTGGGCAATGCAAGGGGTATGGTGCTGCCATCGTCGTTGATGACGGCATAGAGCGTATCAAGTCCTGCATAGCCAACATCCAGAATATCCGTTTCCAGGTAAGAAGCGCAATGGCCCAATACATCATACGGAAGCAAATACTGGGTGCCCGTCAGCTGCGCACTGGCGTAGCTGGGGTTTCTGTTGTAAAAACTAACCGGTGTATTTTTAGGAACCTTCTTATAGCCATTGTTGTAAAACCAAAATGTTATTTTCACTTTGGTCTGGCTGTAGCATTCCACGCTTTGAATATTGATGCCGGCATCGGGCGAGGGATCGTATACTTTCAAAACAAGAAAGTTGGTAGTATCTGCACAGGCGCCATTGCTTGCTATCAGTCGTATTTTATAATTGGCCGGCACCAGGAAGACATAGTTGAGGTGGAATGATGTACTGACCACCGTTTCCGTCATGCCCTTGTCGTTGCTCATGAGCCATTGGTAAGAACTGGCCCCAATGGAACGGTTGGTAAAAAACACACTGTCCAGCTGTATCATATCCTTTGAGGCAATCACGCGTTTATTGGGCCAGAACCGGGCCGTAACACCACAACTTACTTGCGCAATAAACTGATCCGTGGAAAAACAGCCGGCCGTGCTGCCATAAGCACGCAGGGTGATGGTATAATTTTTCTTTTGCGTAACGGTGTAATCAAAGTCGGTAGAGGTAGCAGCAGCAACGCCATCTACCAGCCACTGGTAACTGCTGGCACCTACGGAAGTATTGGTAAGATGCAATACATCGCCAATAACGGGATAATCTATACTGCTGGTAAAGCCTGCTGTAACGGCGTCCAAACAAGGGTCGGTACAAACGGTGCTGGCTATCATGCCTGTAAGACTGCCGGCAATAAAATTGCGCATTCTAATAGCCTGTCCGTCTGTAAAGCCAAGAATACAGCCGGTACCATTTCCATAATCCATAAAATTATCCGGCAAATCGGGCACATCTGTAGCAAAGCCCGATAAGGTATCCGAACTGCAGGAGTTTTGCGGGCTGCCGCAGGGATAGCCGCCGGTGATGGTGCGTTCGGGTGGCGTATCGCAAACCATATCGCCACTGGTATTGCAATCGTAGTTGGCACAGTCGCGGTTGCCAAATGTATGGGCAAGGCTCAGGTAGTGGCCGGTCTCGTGGCAAAGCGTGCCAATACCAAGTCCGGCAACAACAATATCGCCACCGGCGCTTGCATAGCCGCCCATTTTTAACCGTGTCCATACACCGCATTCAAAAGTTTGCATGTATTCACTTTTGATGTCTTCCACCACCCAGATATTAACATAGCGTGATGGATCCCAGCGGCCCAGGGCCACTACATCGCCGCCTTCCATATCAAAATCATAATCGCCCAGGAAAGTTTTTGTTCTTACAATGCCCGTTGTTTTACCGCCATTGGGATCGGTTTTAGACAGGCAAAACTGTATACGGGTATCGGTACGGCCGCCGGTAAAACTGCCCGATGCCGAGAAAGCATCGTTCATGCCCTGCAGGGCAGCCAGCACCGCCGCATCGGTAATAGATGCAGGATTTGAGCTGATGATATGAAATACCACTGGTAATGTATAATCAACCGTCATGGTTCTGGCAGCCGGTGCTGCATGCGCCAGTGTGCGGATGAGTATGGCATTATTGATGGCTTTTTCCTTTGCAACAAAGGCCGGGTCTTTTCGCCATTTTTCCAGCAAAATATCGGTGCCGCAGGCAAAACCATTGTTTGCACTGGCATAAGATACACCCGGTACAGAATCTTTATAGCGCAGGGGAGTCTCCTGCGCAAAAATGCACAGGGGCAGCTGTAGTAATAACAAACAGCATAACAACAAATAATGGGAAGGGGTTCCCGGTTGGTTTTTCATGGCAGGGTTGGTATTCTCTACCTAATAATACGTTTTTATCCTGAAACTTTAAAACGCGTGACGGGCTTTTTTGGTATCTGGCAGCACTACGAAGCGGGGTATTACCCGGCCACCGTATTTTCCGCTATGGCCCCCGGTCTGCGGTATTTTTACAAACACCTTATTAATAAAAAGAGCGGCTGGCGCTGGTTGTAAAAAAAATCCTACCTTTTATTCAAATTCAACGGTCTATGCAAACAATGCCATCTCCTGCACGGCCGGCCACCCAAATGGCCCATCATTTTAAATTTTACGACAAAGAAGACATACTATCGCTAACGCGTATACGCAGGTTTGAAACCAAACTGGGCGAGCGGATACAGGTGATCAACGACCAGCAGCATTTTGAACAGTCGCTGCGGCAATCCACTGCCCGCTACGTGTTGTTTGGCGTGCCGGAAGACATTGGTGTAAAAGCCAATTACGGACTGGGGGGAACAGATTCTGTATGGGTGCCCTTTCTCAGTTCTTTCCTGAACATACAAAGCAATGATTTTATTATTGGCGATGAGCTCCTGCTGCTCGGCCATTTTGATTTTGGCGATATCAAATACCTGATAGAACAAAATGCCCATGGCCATGAAGAAAGAATTGACGCCTACCGCCATGCCGTAAACCTGATAGACGAAGAGGTGGAAAGCCTGGCCAAGCAAATTACGGCGCTGGGTAAAATACCGGTGGCCATTGGCGGCGGACACAACAATGCCTACCCGCTGATAAAAGGTGCGGCCAAGGGATTGTACAAGGCCGGCCTGGTGCCGCTGGCACAGATAAACGCCATCAACCTCGATGCGCATACCGATTTCCGCCCGTCTGAGGGCCGGCACAGCGGCAACGGCTTCCGCTATGCAGAAGAAGATGGATTTCTGCAGAAATACTGTGCCGTTGGCGTGCATGAAAATTATTTACCGCAAAATGTATGGCTGGATATTGTAAACAATCCTTTTATCGATTTTATTACCTACGAGGATATTTTTATTCATGAAAAAAGGAATTTTATACAGGCGGTGGCACATGCTACCGGGTTTACGGAAGACAATTACACCGGTATTGAAATAGACCTGGATTGTATTGAAGGCGCATTGTCAAGCGCAGCCACACCCGCCGGCATCAGCCCGCTGCACGCCCGGCAGTTTGTAAATTTTGCCGGCATGGACAGCAAACCTGCGTATCTCCACATCTGCGAAGGCGCTACCCAGCTGCACGATGGCCGCAAAGATGAAACCACCGGCAAACTGATCAGCTACCTGGTAAGTGATTTTGTGAAAGCAAATAGTTATGGAAAGGAATAGGGGGTGATGCTGCCTTTCTCACGCAAAATGGCGGGTAATAAAAATCAATCATCAAAACGGGATGCCAATATTTACATAGGTGCTCAGGTTCTTCGACTGATCGCTGTACATAAGGCTGAACTCAAGCGGGCCGAGCGCAAAATTATACCCAAACGTTACTGCATAACCAGAAAGCACATTGGGGTTTTGAAAAAATTTACTGGTGCTGATAAAATTATCGAACAGGATATTGGCCCTGCCGGTGATATACGTATTGTTGAAGAGCTGGTAGCGGTAAGCCCCCTGGAATGCCGCCATAGCGGGCGTATACAAAGAGCCCTCCTGCAAACCGGCAAACAGCACCTGGTTGCGCACCAGCGATGTAAGCCCGCCGATGGCAAATTCATTCATGATATTGTTGCTGTAATTAAAATTAACGCCCGACTGTACCAGGAACTGCAGCGTACTGCGGCGGCTAAGCGATGTATAACTGTCCATATTGAACACCGCCCGCGCATACGGCTTGTCCGATACCGGTAATGAATCATTGGCTGCACGCACGCCATTGTTAAAGAAATCTATATCGGGCGACTGGCTGCCTACCAAACCAAATTCTGCATTCAGCCGGATGCCTTTGCGCGGATACACTACTCTGTCGAGGCTGTTGTGCGTAATAAAAAAATACGTGCTGAAGAAATTATTGTTGCCGCTAAACTGCAGGCCCGATAATATCGCCGGCCTGTACGTGATGGTCTCAAAGCGTTCGCCAAAACCCAGGGCCAGGTTGCGCAGGGTAGCATACTGCGCCCTGGCATCAAACTTAAAAATAGTCTGTTTGTAAATACCTATCTGTTTGTAGCTGTTGTAAGTGTTTACGTCAAACCGATCGAACTGGCCATTGAGCGACAACGAAAAATTTTTGCGTCGCCCAATGTACTGCAGGTGTTCGGCCCTTGCACGAAATGTTTCGCCAATGTTCAGCGTAATCAAATCGCGGGAATTGGTAATGATAAGATTGCGGCTTGTAATGTTTACAATGGCGGCAATACCGCTGAACTTATTGTAATGCAGGCTGAGTTTTGCAAACGAGAGCGGATTCTCCGTAACATCAAAAATAATTTTGCAGCTGCTGTCTGCCTGCTGCTCCAGCGCATAGTTTACGCGGCTGTAATACCGGGTACCAAAAGCGGCCCGCACCATCCGTGAAAGTTGCTGCGGCGTATACTCCTGGTGAGTGATAAAATCCATGGTGTGTACAAAAAAATCGGAGCTGGTATTTATCAATCCCCTTACTTCATACGAAGAAATCTTTACCCTTTGTACTGCCGGCAGGCGGTTGGCCACAAAGGGTTCGGCACCGTAGAGCGCATTTAAAGAATCGGCCAGTTGTTTAAAACGCGGGTACAGTTTGCGGCCTTCTTCTATGCCCAGGTTCAGTATCTCGTCAGACTGTGCAAAGCTGCCCATATTGTATTGCGGCATTTCAAAAGGCACATAGATATCGCAAAGACCCACTTCTTCTTTGTGGTCCTGTGCTTCTCTAAAGAATGCCACCTGCAGCAATACCTGTATGGCATTGGTTACTTTGTCGGACGTAAGTAAACCACCGGCTACATTGCTGCCGATAACAAATTCGGCACCCATTTCTTTTACATCACGCACCGGAAAATTTCTTACCACGCCACCATCTACCAGTTTTTTATTGTCGTAGTCTACTGCTGTAAAAAAAGAGGGTATGGCCATGCTGGCGCGGATGGCCGAAGTAATTTCGCCCTTGCTCATCACCACGGCTTCGCCATTGCCTACATCGGTGCCAATGCATTTGTATGGCGTGCAAAATTTGGAAAAATCTTTTTGATTGTACACCGGGAAAAACATTTCAGACAGTTTCAGCCAGAGCTCCTGCCCCTGTAAAACACCGGTGGGCAGGCGGAAGCCATGGTCTACCCAGGGCAGCTCCACGGTATATTTGTTGTACTCATCTTTTTCTTCCATAAAGAGGGTGCGCAGCGGGGCCTGGTTGCTGAGGATAAAATCCCAGTTGATGCTGCGGGCCATTTTTTCGATGGAATCGGCCGGGTAACCGATGGCATACAAGGCACCGATGATACTGCCCATACTGGTACCCGTTATATAATCAACTTTTAAACCGGCAGAGTCGAGTGCTTTGAGGATGCCGATATGTGCCAGCCCTTTGGCGCCACCACCACTGAGGGTGAGCCCTATTTTGGGGCGGTGGTTTTGTGGTTGCTGTGCGGTGGCCGTAAAACAGCAGGCCAGGCTGTAAAAAAAGACGACGATGACCGGAAATCTTCTCATAGCGTGAAACCAAATTTACACAGATAAGGCTGGTATTTAAAAAATAAAGCTGCCTGTAATGGCAGCTTTATAAAAAATTGGGATTGTTTTAAACAGTTACTGTGGTGTAAGGTATTGCGCATACGCATAACCTTCTTCACCTTTTTCTGTTTTTATGAGCCACCACTGGTCGTTGGCTTTGCTGATGAGTGTAACGGTAGAACCATGGGCCGCTTTGCCAACAATGGGCTGGTCGGTGCCGGGTCCTTTGCGTACATTCAGGTTGCTGCTATCTGTAGTAACCGTGGCTTTGGTGCCCGCAGCGCCAGCCGCTACATTTACATTCAGCACCACATCGGCCGCCCTGAAATCGGGGTCTATCTTATTGTAGATGGCCCAAAGCTGGTCTTTTACTTCGCCGGTGGGCGCATCGCCATCTACGTATAAAACATTGTCCTGTTCGCGTACCTGCAGGTTGGAAACGCCGGCTGTACTGGCAGCGTCCAGCAGTTCTTTGTATTTATCCTGTAATGCCATAAGTTGTTTCCTCCGTATTATTTAATGGTTAATTTGTTATCAATTTTCTTTGCTTTCAGTGTATGCAGGCCCATCATCAGTTTCTGCAGGCTGGCTCTTTTAATATCTCCTGTAAGTGTAATGATGCTGTCTTTTACTTCGGCTTTAACGCCGGCAAAATCTTTGATGGCATCGGTTACACCTTTTTGCAACACTTCATCTCCATTGATAACAACAGGGGCTGCTACAACAGGTGCTGGCGGCGGTGCCACTTTGCTGTTGTTGACAACAGATTTTACACCGGGGATGGCTTTAACTGCCGTTTCAAAAGCTGTTTTGGAAGCATCGTCTTTAAACATACCACTTAAAGTAACAACGCCATCTTTTACGGTGGCACTGGCATCCGACACATCGGCGGAAGCCGCAGAGATTTTTTCAGTTACCACTTTCTCGAGGTCAGCATCTTTGGGACCGCTTTTGCAGGCAGACAAGAGTACAACCGCTACTGCTGCAAAAACAAAAGCGAAACGAAACATGGATTTACGCATAAAATTTATTTTTGTGAATGAATGAAACTAAGATTGAAGAACCGGCGCATTAAGTTGCATCAAATATAAATATTCTGCTATGAAGTAGTTCAGGCGTGGATAAGTGAAATTGAAATTACGTGCTGTTGCTTACGGTGCGTGAGACACGCACCGTAAGCAACAAGTCTCACGCACCGCCTTCGAGTGTCATTATCTTTTCAAAAACTTCTTCGTATTGCTTGTTCAGCTTTTCCAGTTCGGTAGCGGCTTTTTTATAATCGGCTTCGGCTTGTACAAATTTGTTTTTGTCTGAATAGGTTTCGGGCAGGCCCAGGGATGCCTGCAACTGTGTTTTCTGATCGGTTAAGCGGCTGATATCGGCTTCCAGTTGCTGAAAGATCTTCTGCTGCTTCTGCAATTCTTTTTTGGCTTCTTTGTTAATGGGGGCGGCGGGGCCTGATGATGCTGCGGGTTGTGGTTTGGCCGCCACCGGCGCTGCTTTTGCCGGTGCGGGTGCTTGCTTCTGCGCTTCGCCCTGTTGCTTGTTTTCAGCGGCTGCTTTTTTGCTGCTGGCAACATTGCGCTCCTTCCAGTCGGCCCACTCATCAAAATTGCCTTTAAACTCCCTTATCTTATTGTCATCAATCTCCCAGATGGTATCGGCCAGTTTGGAAACAAAATAACGGTCGTGGCTTACCAGTATCAGGGTGCCTTCATACTTCTTCAATGAATCAATCAATAATTCTACGGAATGAATATCCAGGTGATTGGTAGGCTCATCCAGCAATAAAAAATTGGCCTTGCTGGTAATGGTTTTGGCCAGCGCCACACGGGCTTTCTCGCCGCCACTCAATATCTTTATTTTCTTGTCTACATCGTCTCCGCCAAACAAGAAGCATCCCAGCAGGTTGCGCAGTTCCTGTTCGCTTTGCTGGCTGCCGCATTCCTTCATTTCATCCAGAATGGTATTGTTTACGTTCAGCGCTTCCAGCTGGTGCTGTGCATAAAAGCTTTCGTCTACATTGTGGCCCCATTTTCTTTCGCCCTCAAAAGGCTCGGTACCGGCAATAATGCGCAGCAGGGTAGACTTACCCTTTCCGTTGGCGCCAATCAATGCAATTTTATCGCCGCGGTTAATTTCTGCAGAAGCATTCTCTACAATGGTAATGGCCGGAAATTTTTTGCTAACATGTTTCAGTTCAACCAGCACACGGCCCGGCGTTTTATCTACCCTAAAATTGATTTTAATATTGGGCCTTTCTATCTCCACATCTTCTATGCGCTCCAGCCTGTCGAGCCGTTTTACAATACTCTGCGCCTGGGCGGCTTTGCTGGCCTTGGCTTTAAAGCGTTCTATAAAACGTTCCTGCTGGCGAATATAATCCTGCTGGTTTTCAAAGGCACGCTGCTGCAGTTCTACGCGCTGCACTTTTTCGGTTTCATAAAAATCGTAATTGCCATTGTATACATGCAGTTCTTTCTGGTACAGCTCAATGATCTTGGTAACCATCCGGTTCAGGAAATATTTATCGTGGCTTACAATTACCACAGAGCCCTGGTAATGCAGCAGGTATTTCTCCAGCCATTCAATAGAGGGCAGGTCAAGGTGGTTGGTAGGCTCATCCAGCAGCAGCAGATCGGGCTGTTGCAATATCATTTTGGCCAGCAGTACGCGCATGCGCCAGCCCCCGCTGTACTCGCGGTAGGGTCTTTCCAGATCGGTATTGGCAAAGCCGAGGCCCTGCAATACTTCTTCGGTTTTGTGGTGAATATTGTAGCCGTCCAGCACATCCATTTCGTGGAGGCGGTCGCTGTAATCGTGCAGTATTTTTTCGTCTTCAGAATTGGCTTCCAGTTCGTGGCCCAGGCGTTCAATTTCCTTTTCCAGCTCCAGCACCCGTTCAAAAGCGCCCATGGCTACTTTTAAGATAGAATCGTTGGTATCAAAGCTCAGCAGGTCCTGGTGCAGGTAGCCGATGCTGGTTTCGCGGCCTTTTTCTACGGTGCCGGCACTGGCCGAAAAACCACCGGTGAGGAGTTTTAGCAGGGTAGACTTGCCGGTTCCGTTGTAGCCAATCAGGCCGATGCGCTCGCCGGGCTGTATATGCCAGGTAGCATCCTGCACTATCACCCGCGCCCCAAATT
>Ga0075026_100000159_pt1 | contig 24415 bp, 22 predicted proteins | sample Str012_2_FD_71392 | JGI IMG/M metagenome (GOLD analysis project Ga0075026, IMG submission 71392) | Freshwater sediment microbial communities in response to fracking from Pennsylvania, USA - Straight Creek_MetaG_SC_2012 | ecosystem: Environmental > Aquatic > Freshwater > Creek > Sediment... | reverse complement strand
CGCCGCCACAGCATCGACGTCGACCTCCACGTCGTCGACGACCACCACCACCGAGCCGGCCAGTACCACCACCGACACCGCCACGACGACCACCCAGGCCACCACCACCACCACCACCGAGACGGTCCCGGTGCCGAAGGCCGCCCCTCAGCCCTACGCGGCCGAACCGCGAGTGCTGCTGGGTTCCATCGAGATCCCCAAGCTCGGCGTGAAGAAGGATCTGCTGGAGGGCGTGTCGCTCACGGTGCTCAACCAGGGTCCCGGCCACTGGCCCGGCACGGCGATGCCCGGACACACCGGCAACGTCGTCGTGGCCGGTCATCGCACCAGCCACGACCGGCCCTTCCGCTACATCGACCAACTCGTGCCCGGCGATCAGGTGGTGTTCACCACCAAGGACGGCCGATTCGTCTACAAGGTCACCGGCAGCGAAGTGGTCGACCCGACCGCCATCCGCATCATCGACCAGACCCCCGCGCACACGGCCACGCTCTTCGCCTGCACGCCCCCCGGCAGCACCCGCTACCGCCTCGTCATCCACCTCACCGAGGCCTGACCCCTTTTCGATGTCGGTCTCGATGCAGCGTTTCATCCCTTCTCGCGCCGCGCTCATGTGCGTGGTGGGCGGACTGCTCGTGGCCGCCGCGCTCCCACCGTGGGGGTTCTGGCCGCTCGCGTTCATCGGCGTGATGATGTTCGAGACGGCACTGCAGAAGGCCGACACGCGCGCACAGCGAGCACGGTGGGGCTGGCTGTTCGCGGCGTTCTGGATGTTCCCCGGCATGGCGTGGATGTGGTTTCTCAGCGCGCCCGGCTATCTGGTGGCCGTCCCGTTGTTCGCCGGCTTCCACGCGGTGGCCGCCACGGTGAGCCCCACGGGTCCGTGGCGTGCGTTCGGACGCCCGGCAGCACACACTCTGGCCGAAGCACTGCGTTTCTGCTTCCCCTTCGGTGGCGTACCGCTGGCCAGCCTGGCCGTCGGACAGGCCGGCGGGCCGTTCCTCGGCATCGCCGCGGTCGGCGGCGCGCTGGTGCTCACGTGGTTCGTGTTCCAGGTGGGCTTCGCGCTGGCCGGCCCCTCGCCCTACGTGCCGGCACTCGCCCGCAAGCGCGGGGTGAACGCGAAGGCCGAGTGGCACGGTGTCATCGCCTTCTCACTCGCCATGGCGGTGTGGGCGTTCAGCCCGTTCGCTCACGGCAGCGAACCCACCAACGTCGACGGCCCCGTCGCGGTCACCACACCGCGCGTCGCCGTGGTGCAAGGCGGCGGCCCCCAGGGCACCCACGCCATCCACACCGACGCCAACCTCGTGTTCCAGCGGCACCTGCAGGCCACCCGCACCATCCAGCCCGGCACCGCCGATCTGGTGGTGTGGCCCGAGAACGTCATCGACGTCGCGCACTTCGAGGGCAGCCCCGAACTGGCGGCGGTTGCGGCCGAGGCCGCTCGCATCGGCGCGCCATTCGCGGTGGGTGTCACCGAGGATGCGGCCGACCCGAACCACTTCGTCAATGCGCACGTGGTGGTCACCCCCGATGGCCAGGTGACCAGCCGCTACGAGAAGGTGCGCCGCGTGCCCTTCGGCGAGTACATGCCGCTGCGCGGGTTGCTGCACGCGCTCGGCGCGCCCACCGATCTGGTGCCCCGCGACGCCGTGGCCGGCAGCGGGCCGGCCTATCTCGACCTGCCCAACGGCAGTCGGTTGGCCGTGGCCATCTCGTGGGAGATCTTCTTCGGCGGCCGGGTGAACGACGGCGTCTCGCATGGTGGGCAGTACGTCATCAACCCCACCAACGGCAGCAGCTACACCTGGACCATCCTGCAGAGCCAGCAGATCGCGTCGTCGCGGCTGCGAGCGGTCGAGCAGAACCGTTGGGTGGTGCAGGCGGCGCCCACCGGGTTCAGCGCGTTCATCAGCCCCAGTGGTGAGGTGATCGACCGCACCTCCATCAGCGAGCAGAAGGTCATCACTCACACCATCACGGCGCACGTCGACAGCACCACGATCTATGCCCGCACGGGCAACATCTTCTGGGTGGTCGTGTTCGCCCTGCTGTTCGCGATGTCGTGGCTGGCGCCCCGCTACACCCGTCGATTTCGAGGGTTTTCAGCGCCCCCGGGTGGGCCCGAAACCCTCGAAATCGGCTAGGGCACGGGGATGGGTGTCGGGGGCTCGACGCCGCTGAGGACGTTGACGGCGTTGTGGGCCGCCAGGCGGGCCATGGCGCTGCGGGTGTCGACCGTGGCCGAGCCGAGGTGGGGAATCAGCACCGCGTGGTCGCACTCCAGCAGACCCGGGTGGACGGCGGGCTCGTGCTCGAACACGTCGAGTCCGGCACCACTGATGTGGCCGAGTTGCAGCGCCTGCACCAACGCGGCCTCGTCGACGATGGGCCCACGGGCCGTGTTCACCAGGAACGCGGAGGGCTTCATCAGCTCGAACTCCGGCGCGCCGATGAGGTGGTGCGTGGCCGGTGAGTACGGGCAGTTGAGGCTGACGACGTCGCTGGTGGCCAGCAGTTCGTCGAGGCTCATGAACTGCGCGCCCAACTCGTCCTCGATGTGGGGCGCCACGGGTGTGCGGTTGGAGTAGGCGATGGTCATGCCGAACGCCTTGGCGCGGCGCGCCAGTGCCTGGCCGATGTCGCCCATACCGACGATGCCCAGCTGGCGACCCTGGATGCCGGAGCCGAGCATGAAGAACATGCCCCACTGCCACGGCTGTTCGGAGCGGACGACCCGCTCGCCCTCGCCGAGGCGACGGGTGGTCATGAGCACCAGCGCCATCGCGATGTCGGCAGTGGCCTCGGTGAGCACGCCAGGCGTGTTGGTGCACACCACACCTCGACGGGCGCATGCGGCGACGTCGATGTTGTTGTGGCCCACGGCCACGTTGGCGACGACCTGCAACTGCGGACCGGCCGCGTCGAGGAACGCGTCGTCGACCGTGGTGGTGAGCAAGGTGACGGCGGCGTGGGCGCCGCGCACCATGTCGTGCACCTGCTCGACGGAGGGGACGTCGAGCGAGTCCCACGCCACGACCTCGCCGGCCTCGTGCAACATCTCGAGCCCGGCATCGGGGATCCGCCCCGTGACCGCGATGCGCGCTCGATCGCTCATGCGCCCTCGATCCACGAACGCAGACCCGACAGACCCTCGTGGATGTCGTCGACACTGAGACCCGAGTAGGCGAACCGCACGAAGTGGTCGGCCTCACCGGGCTGCGGGCGGCCGAAGTGCTTGCGGGTGCAGAACGACACACCGGTGTGATGCAGCGCAGCCGTGGCAAAGGCGCCCACCTCGTCGAACCCCATCCGCGCCATCACGTCGCTGACCTTGGGGAACAGGTAGAAGGTGGCCTCGGGCTTGGGGCACACGAACCCGTCGATCTTCGCCAGCTCACCCCACGCGGCATCGCGACGACGCTCGAGTTCGGCCAGGATGGCCAACGGACCCTCCTGCGAGCCCGTCACGCCCTCCACGCCGGCGGCCTGCACGAAGTGGGTGGTGCAGCTCTCGTCGTTGGTGTTGAGCTTGGCGATGCTCTCGGCGATGGGCACTGGGGCGACGGCCGCCCCGAGGCGCCAACCCGTCATCGCGAACTTCTTCGAGAACGTGTACAGCAGCACCGTGCGCTCCTGCATGCCCGGCAGCGACGCGATGCTGTGGCTGTCGCCCGAATAGCGCATCTCGAAGTAGGCCTCGTCGGCCAGCACGGTGAGGTCGTGCTCGATGGCGATGTCGGCAATGGCCTGCATCTCGCCCGGAGAGCTCTCGCAGCCGAGCGGGTTCTGGAGGTTGTTGTAGATGATGGCCCGCGTGCTGGGCGTGATCATCGACCGCAGGTGTTCGAGGTCGATGGCGAAGCCCGTGTCGGTCTGCACGTAGCGGTACGGCAGGCTCCGGCCGCCGTAATACTCGATCATGCTCTCGTAGATGGGGTAGCCGGGGTTGGGGTACAGCACGCCCTCGCCAGGGTTCATCACGGTCTGCACGAACTTGCCGATCACCGGCTTGCCGCCCGGTTGCACCACCACGTTGGCGGCCGAGTAGTCGAGGCCGCGCCGCGTCGCCACGTCGGCAGCCAGCGCCTCGCGCAGCGGCATGATGCCGGCAGCCGGGCAGTAGCCGGTCTTGCCATCGGCGATCGCCCGATTCATCGCCTCGGCGATGTTGCCCGGCGTGGGCAGGTTGATGTCGCCGAGGTGGAACGGGAACACGCGGTTCCCCTTCGCCGCCCAGTCGGCGGCCGCCAGCGACACCGCGAACGCGGTCTCCGTACCGAGGTTGCCGAGTCGTTCCGCGAGCGCCATTGCTCCTGCCTTTCCCCCACCGGATTGTACGAAACGTCAACGGGGACAGTAGCAAACCCGTTCCACATCTCGGAACCGTTCCGCATCGCGGAACACCGGTGCTCAGGCGGGGTCGTGCGCGGCGGCAGCGATGGTGGCATCGGCCTCGGCGAGCGCGTCGTCGAGCGCCGCCATCTCCTTGGCCTTTGCTCGCTGCTGGCGATGACGCAACGCCCACTGCGACGACGCCACGGCGATCACGAGGGCCGAGCCGTTGAACACCGGCTCGAACCACACCGGTGCACCCAGTTGCTGCAGGCCCGACACCGCAATGGCCAGCGTGTACACGGCGATGATGGTGCCGAGCACGTTGAACCGCCCGGGGTGCACGGTGGTGGCACCGAGGAACGCACCGGCGAACGCCGGCAGGAGCAGCGAGCCGCCCGTCGACGGCGATGCCGTTCCCAGTCGCGAACCGAGCACCACGCCGGCGAGCCCGGCAATGAAGGCCGAAGTGACGAACGCGCCCATCACGTAACGATTGGTCGCGACGCCCGTGAGTTTCGCCGCACGTTCGTTGCCGCCGGTGGCGTACATGCGGCGGCCGATGGGCAGGAACCCCAGCACCAGCCCCAGTGCAATCGCCACGACGATCACCAGGATCACCGTGTGCGGAATGCCGAACAGGTCGCCTCGAGCGAGATTCGTGAAGCTGGCCGGTACGTTGCCGAAGATGGTCTTGCCGTTGCTGTACGCCAGCGCGATGCCACCCACCACACTGCTCGTGCCAAGCGTCGCTACGAACGCATCGACCTTCAGTCCCACGACGAGCAAGCCGTTCACCAACCCGATGAGGATCGCCGCGACGAGCGTGGCACCGATGGCGGCGGCCGGCGACCAGCCCTGCTTCACGATGAGGCCCACGGCGAACACGTGGCTGATCGACAGCACCGGAGCAACCGACAGGTCGAATCGTCCGACGATGAGCGGCACCATGGCGGCGAATGCGAGCAGGACGACGATGGTCTGGTTGTCGAGGATCGCTCGGTAGTTGTCAATCGTGGCGAAGCTCGATCGCTGCGCGAGCGAGAACACCGCCAGCAGGATGATGGCGAGGAAGAACAGTCCGTACTTACCGAGGATGCCGAACAGGCCCTCACGCTGACGGTGGTGCACGGGTTCGGATGCGGGGGACGGCGCGGCGGCCGACGCGTCGATGGCGATGTCAGCCATGCGCGCTCACCCCGTAGGCGGATTCCAACAATGCGGCTGCGGTCACGGATGATCCCTCCAGGATTCCTCTGATTCGTCCTCGCTCCATCACGATCGCCCGATCGCACACCTGCTCGACCTCCTCGAGATCGGAGCTGACGAGGATGACCGCCTGCCCGGAAGCCGCGATCGCACGGATGCGTTCGTGGATCTCTGCACGTGCACCGATGTCGACGGCCGCGGTGGGTTCCTCCAGCACCAGCAACCTCGGGTTCGACGACAGGCAGCGAGCGAGCACCACCTTCTGGGCGTTGCCGCCGCTGAGCGTCGAGAACTCGGCCGACGGAATCGGTGGTCGCACGTCGAACTCGCGCAGCAGCGTGGCCGCCGCCCGCTGTTCGCGCTGTTTGCCGAGCGGCCTCGCCCACGACTGATCGGGATTCAGGTTCAGGTTCTCGCGCAGGCTCATGGCCGGCACGGCACCGGCACCGTTGCGGTCGGCCGGCACCAACGAGCAACCTCGTCCGGTTGCATCGGCGGGGCCGTGCGGCAGGAACGGACGACCCTCGAGCACCATCGTGCCCTTGCGGAGCCGTTCGAGCCCGAACACCATCGCCGGCACCATCGTGTGGCCGGCACCGCTCAGTCCGGTGATGCCCAACACTTCGCCGCGTCGCGCCTCGAAGGTCAGCGGTCCGACGCTGCCGGCCACTGCGTCGGCGAAGGAGATCACGGTGTCGCCGACGATGACGGTGGATGCGCTGCGATCGGGCAGTTCGCTGCCGATGATCATGCGGACCAGATCCGGTTCGGTGACGTCGCACGAGTCCGCGACGCCGGTGACCCGTCCGTCGCGGAGCACCGTCACTCGATCGGTGATCGCCAACACCTCGTCGAGACGGTGGGTGATGAGAATGATCGCCACGCCCTGATCGCGCAGTCGGCGAAGGATGCCGAACAACGTGTCGACCTCATGCGCACCGAGCGTGGCTGTGGGCTCGTCGAGCACGAGCAGACGCACGTCTTGCATCAGCGCGCGAGCGATGGCAGTGACGGAACGCAACGCCACCGGGAGGTCGCCCACCCGAGTGTCGGGGTCGAGTTCCACGCCCATGGTGTGGAGCGCTTTCAGCGCCCGCCGGCGTGTGCCGTTCCACGAGATGAAGGGCCCGGAGCGCTCGTAGCCCGAGGCCAGTGCGATGTTCTCGGCAACCGACAGATCGTCGATGACACCGAGGTTCTGGTGGATGAACACGACGCCGTGCTCGGCCACCGTTTCGGGAGAGAAGCGAGCCGGGAGCTCACTGCCGAAGAACGACAGCGAGCCCCCGTCTGCACTTTCCACACCGGCCACCAGTCGAACGAGGGTCGACTTGCCGGCACCGTTCTCGCCGAGCAGGCCGTGGATCTCCCCGGCGTGCACGTCGATGTTCACGTCGGCCAGCGCCACGGTGCCGCCGTAGACCTTGCGAAGGCCTCGTGCGGACAGTGCCGGGATGATCGCCGAACCGTTCATGCTGGTTGCCACGTCAGTGGAGACGGATCGCCGGAGCGATCAGCCCACACCCCACATCTTGAGGTACTTGGCCTTGTAGTCGAAGAACTGCGTGAAGTTGGCCTGACCATCGGCCGGGGTGTTGTCCTTGTTGAACAGGTGCACACCGAGGCCCAGCTTCTCCGTGGGCGTGTAGCCGCTCTTGGCGACGCCGCGGATGGCTTCGTCGACACCGGCGTAGGCGACCCACTCGAGCGACACACCGGCGTCGAACGCTGCGCCACCGCTCGCCACGGCCTTCAGGCCGATCTCGTCGCCGTCCTTGGTGACGACCTTCACCTTGTCGGTCTTGCCGGCCTTGCGGACGGCTTCGACGACCGAGCTGAGTCCGATCGAGTACGGCAGCACCAGGTGCGTGGCGTCAGGGTTGGCCTGCAGGGCAGCAGTGATCGCGCTGTCGGCCTTCACCGGATCGAGGGCGTCGGTGATCTGCCAGTCGACGACCTTCACGGTGCAGCCCGCGCACTGCGACATGACCTTCTGGAACTGCTTGTTGCTCTCCACCAGGTTCGGGAATGCCGAGTCGTTGATGAGGATGACGTTCGCCTTGCCGGCCGTCTCGGCGATGATGTTGTAGGCGTTGATCTGGTGCATCAGCGGCATGCGGTACGACACGTAGGCGTCGTAGGCATCGGTGCCCGATGCGTTGGGTGCATCGGCCACCGAGATGGTGACAACGCCCTGCGCCTTGGCCTTGGCGAGTGATGCACCGACGAGTACGTCGGGCACGGCCATGGTCATGATGACGTCGGGCTTCTTGGCGAGCGCAGTGTCGAATGCCTGAGTGAAGCTCTCCGGGGTGCCGGCGCCGGGCACGACTTCGGCGTTCCAACCGATGGCCTTGGCGGCGGCGGCGGCGTAGTTGCCGGCCGTCTCACACGCGGTACCGGGCGCACAGATGATGATCTGCAGGTTCACGCCCTTCTTCGGTGCGGGCGTGCTGTCCGGGCCGAGCCAGCCCGTCTGGGCGACGATGTCGGTCGACTTCACGTCGGAGTCGGTGGGTGCGAACACCAAACCCTTCTTGGCTAGATCGCTGATGCGAGTGGCTTCCGCCATGATGTCGGACGTGGCGGCCGCCGTGGTGGTGGCCCCGCCGGTGGTGGTGGTGGTGGCGCCAGCGGCCGTGGTGGTGGTGGCCTTGCTGTCGGAGCCACACGCCGCAAGGACGATGGTGCCGACGATGGCCAGTGCCAACACTGCGCGAGTGCGACCGCGAGTAGTGCGGTTCATACAGGTTCCCCCCGATTGGACGAGTTCGGCACACCCCCCTGGCGGCCGACGTGACGACCCAGATGAGCCGACGGAGTCCAGCCTAACGAACGTTCGACAGTTGGTCAAGCGCGATGCATTATGGTGAGCGACCAACTCGAAGGTTGAATGGGGAACCATGTCGAACACGCGCCGAGACGACATCGTCGTTGCAGCCACGGAACTCTTTGCGCAGCACGGTTTTCACGCAGTGGGTATGCGTGCCATCGCCGACGCCGTGGGCATCCGCGGCTCGAGTCTGTACCACCACTTCGACTCCAAGACCGAGCTGCTCTACGCCATCGCTCACGACTACAACCGAGCCTTCATCGAGAGTCAACTGGCCGACCTCACGCCGAATCCCACCTACGCGCAACGCATTCGTACGCTCGTGCGCGACCACATCATCTACTTCCACGAACACCGTCTCGAGGAAGCCGTGGGCCTGCGCGAACTGCAGGAACTACGCGACAACGCGCCCGAGCACTACGTGGAGATCCAACGGTGGCGGCGTTCGTATCAGGACGCGCTCGAGGAACTCATCGTGCGCGGCCGCGAGGCAGGCGAGCTCGACTGCGACGATCCGCACCTCATGGTGCTCGCCGTGTTGGGCATGATCAACAGTGTCAACGACTGGTTCCGCGAGAGCGGGCGACGCTCGATCTTCGATGTGGCCGACGCCTACGCCGAGATCACGGTGGGTCGCATCCTCGGCGCCGGCTGAGCCTGCCACCGACACGGCACCGTTCAGCGCGGCGGTTCGACCGCCAACTCGGCCACCTGTCGCCGAAGGTCGTCGGCGGCCGACACCGGATCGACGAGCCCGCGCTCCACGCCCAACAGCAGATCGCGTCCACGACTGCTCCGCTCCGCGCGCGTCGACGCAAGCCCCAGCTCGTGTCGCACACGATCGCGCGTCTCGGCCACGCGCCGCCGTGCGCGGCGTGCGGCTCCTTCGCCACTCCTCGCCAGGTGATGGCGATGGCGCAGCACCGCGTCCCACAGTGCCTCGAGTCCAGAGCCGTCGGTGGCGACGGTCATCAGCACCGGCGGCAACCAGTCCTTGGCGGCGCCGAGATGGAGCATGCGTTCGAGGTCGCGCACGGTCGCGGCAGCGCCTGGACGGTCGGCCTTGTTCACGACCAGCACGTCGGCGATCTCCAGCAGACCGGCCTTGTTGGCCTGCACCTCGTCGCCCCATCCGGGGTTCACCACCACGACGGTGGTGTCGGCACTCTCGGCGATCGATATCTCGGACTGGCCGACGCCCACGGTCTCGATGAGGACCACCGGCCAACCGGCCGCGTCGAGCGCGCGGATGACGGGTGGAACGGCGAGCGACAACCCGCCCAACTGACCTCGGCTCGCGAGCGACCGCATGTAGACGTCGTCGTCCATCGCATGTGCTTCGCGGAGGCGCACGCGGTCACCGAGGATCGCGCCACCACTGATGGGCGACGACGGGTCAACCGCCACCACCGCAACTCGCTCGCCGCGACCGCGGATCTCGGTGACGAGTGCATCGGTGAGCGACGACTTCCCTGCACCTGGCGCGCCCGTCAGTCCGACGGTGTGCGCGCCTCGACCCGCAGCAAAGATGGCGGCGGAGACCGACCGGAACCGAGCATCGCCCGATTCGACGACCGTCAGCAGGCGCGCGAGCGAACGCCGATCACCAGCGATGGCACCACGCACGAGCTCGTCGAGAGTCCCGTCGCTCATCATGCATCCCCGCTCGTCACGACGGACCGTCAGTTGGGCGGAGTGGCCGCCGCCGCGGCGTCGGCATTGCGGCGCAGCTCGCGCTTGAGGATCTTGCCCTGCGTGTCCTTCGGGAGTGCATCGACGACCTGCACGCTCTTGGGCACCTTGTAAGCGGCGAGCTGCTGCTTGCAGAACGTGCGGAGCTCCTCGATGTCGACGGTCATGCCGGGCCGCGGCACCACGAAGGCGGTGACGAGTTGGCTCCAGTAGTCGTCGGCGACACCGACGACCGCGACCTCCATCAGCGCCGGATGCTGGTACAGGACCCGCTCGACCTCCACCGACGACACGTTCATACCACCGGACTTGATCATGTCCTTCTGACGATCCATGAAGTAGAGGTTGCCGGCCTCGTCGATGCGCACGTTGTCGCCCGTGTGGAGCCAGCCGTCGCGGAACACCTCGGCGGTCTTCTCCGGATTCTTGTGGTACCCGCGCATCACGCCGGGCGATCGGCAGATCAGCTCGCCCTCGGCGGCGTCGTCGCCGTTGTCGTCGATCACGCGCACCTCGAGTTGCGCGGTCGGGCGACCGATCCATGCAGGGTCGTGGTTCGGCACGTCGTCGAGCGACCGGAAGCGGCCGATCGTGGGCGTCTGCGTGAGCTCCGACTGCGACCAAAGGGTGACCCACTCGAGGTCAGGTGCCGCCTTGGCGAAGCCTTCGAACATCGCACGGGGCATGGTGCCGCCGTAAGTGATGGCGCGGCGGATGCGAGTGAGGTCGGCATCGGCGAACCCCTGCGCCTGGATGACCTGCAAGTAGAACGTGGGGGTCTGCCCGACCACGGTGACCTTCTCGTCGACGAATGCCGCGAGCGCCTTCACCGGATCGACCGTGAACGGCAGCACGATCGTATTGCCCAGGGTGAGCAGCGCGATCTGCATCCCCATGCCGGCGATCGTGTGGAACGGCATGGTGTAGTACCAGACGTCGTCCTCCACCAGCCCGATGCCGGTGGTGTACGACGGGATCATCGAGATGAAGTAGTTACGCTGTGGGATCGCCACGGCCTTCGGCAGTGCCTCGGTCCCACTGGTGTAAGGGATGATACCGAGGGTCGTCTCGTCGACGTCGACTTCCGGCTCGGCGGGGTCGCCCGCCTCGATGAGTGCGTCGAGACGCTGCCACGTCGCCGAGGCGTTGTCGGAGTAGGCGGCGTTCACGATGCGCACTGAGAGGTTCGGCAACGGCAACCCCAGCGCATCGATCTTCTCGACGAATGCGTCCTCGCACACGATGGCCTTCGCCTCGGAGTGATCGAGCTGATAGTGGATCTCGCGGCCCGTGAACGTGTAATTCACCCCGGTGACCGCCGCACCGAGCTTGGCGGCGGCCCAGAACGCGACGACCGACTCGGGCGTGTTGCGGCCCATGGTGGCCACCACGTCGCCGAGGCCCACACCCTGCGCCGCCAAGGAGTTGGCCAGCCGGTTGGCGCATTCGTTGAGTTCTCGATAGGTGAGCACACGACGCTCGTGCAGCGGGCTGTGCAACGCGATGATCGCGGCACGATCAGGGATCCGTGCAGCGTGACGGCGCAGCTGGTCGCCGAACGTGGCGCGCCGAATCGGATCGCTGACCGATGTGGTGATGTCGGACATCATTGCTCCTGGTGGTTGTCGCTCGAACCGGGGCGTGGTTCGGCACTGGTACCGGTGAGTTGACGGGCGCATTCGACGATGTCGTCGAGCGACGAGCCCGGGGGGAAGCAGGCCACGTTGCGCTGCTGAAGGCGCTCGACCGCGTAGTGAGGAATCGTGCCACCGGCGAAGACCGGCACGGTGACGCCGGTGGCGTCGAGTGTGTCGAGGATGCGCTCGACCACCTCGACACGGCCGCCGACGTTGAGGCCGATCAGGTCGACGTCTTCGTCGAGGGCGACTCGAGCGATGGTGTCGGCCGTGACCATGCCGGCGAGGATCACCTCGAAGCCACCGTCGCGGAGTGCGCGAGACACCACGTTGATGCCTCGCCAATGACCATCGAGGCTCGTCTTCGCGATGAGAATGCGTGCCGCCGCCATCAGAAGCTCACCGGGAACTTCCACGAGCCGTACACCGTGCGGAAGATCTCGCCCACCTCGCCCACGGTCACGTCGTCGCCGACTGCCGACATCACTGCCTCCATCACGTTCCCGCCTGTGCGACAGGTCTGCTCGAGCGAGTCGATGGCGCGCATCGCTCGGTCGGTGTCGCGGCCGACACGATGACGCTCGAGGCGTTCCATGCCACGCTCCCACGCGTCGATCGAGCCCTGGAACCCGTCGATGCCGAACGGGTCGTGATCGCTCGTGTGCACGTTGACGCCCACGATCTCGCGAGTGCCTTCGTCCATCATCTGCTCGAGCCGAATCTGGTTCTCCGATGCGTGGCCGTGGAGCATGCCCGTCTCGAGCGAGGCGATGAACCCACCGGCCTGCTCGATCTCGTCCATGAACGCATACGCCCTCGCCTCGAGTTCGGCCGTGAGCGACTCCACGAAATAGCTGCCGCCGAGCGGATCGACCACCGAGGTGAGGTTCGTCTCGTGCATCAGGATCTGCTGCGCACGCACCGACTGTTGGTGCGCCTGTTCCGACGGCACCGACAGCGCCTCGTCGTAGGCGGAGATGCCCATCGACTGCACCCCGGCCAGCACGGCCGACAGGCCCATCACGGTGCCGCGCACGATGTTGTTGATCGGCTCCTGGTAGGTCATGGCCGAGCCCGCCGTGACGATGTGCACCCGAAGGCGCAGCGCTCGCTCGTCGGTGATGCCGTAGCGGTTGCGAAGGATGTCGTGCCACATGCGGCGCGCCGCACGGATCTTGCAGATGTCCTCGAAGAAGTCCATCGCCATGCGGAAGCTGACACCGCCGAGCGCGTACGCGAGCTGCTCGAGCGGCACCGTACCGCGGCGCTGCACCTCGTCGAGGTGTGCGATGTTGCACGCGAACACGGCGCCCAGTTCCTGATACGCGTTGAGTCCGCTGTCGGCAGCGTTGTAGCCCGCCATCGAGATCGGTACCCAGTGCGGCACGTTGCGATCACAGAACTCGACGATGTCGCAGTTGATCTTCAGGGCCGCCGCGGGCGGAATTTGGTGCAGCGGCGGGCAGCCGATGTAGGTGAGGAAGAAGTCGGCCTGGCCCGTGCCGTTCAGTTGATCCAGCCGCAACCCGCGTCGCAAGGCCACGTTCCAGTAGGCGGCCATGGCGAACGGCGCGTGTTGGGCCACACCGCCTCCAGCGTGCGCGTAGTGCACGCCCTGATCGATGCCCTCGAGCGCCAGCGCGCAGTCGTTGGCCGACATGATCACGGCGCCGGAGATGCCGACGTCCTCACGCCGCGCCACGACCTCGGGATGGTCGACGTCGTAGAGGTTGTCGGCGGTCATCCGATCGTGCTCCATGATGAAGCCTGTGCCGCCCTTGGCGAGCAGATAGCGGATGCGCTCCGCTTCGTCCTCCGGGTTGCCGAAGCCCGAGAGCTGGAAGATGCGCCACGGCTTCGACCGATAGCCCAGCCGGTGCGCGCCTCGCACGTACGGCACCTCTCCCGGAGGCGCGGGATCGACCGCGTTCGGGGGCATGTCGGAGGGGCCGTACACGGCCTGCAGCGGAATCCCCGACACGGTGGCCCACTGGCGCTCACGCGCCGGTGGGCCCACCGCGCGGCCCTTGGGGGAGGTGGAGTCGGTCATCCCTGCCCGAGCGGACGATCGAAGCTGTCGAGGAAGGCCATCTCCTCGACGGGACGGCGGAACAGCTTGGTGGGGAACGGCTTGGCGGGATAGCCCGCCACGATGAACGCTGCCGTCGACAGGTTCTCGGGAATGTCGAAGAGTTCCTTGACCTGCGGCTCGAACATGCAGAGCAGCGTCGTGAGCGTGGTGGCCACACCCTGGTTGCGCAACGCGAGGCAGAAGTTCTGGGCCAGGGTGTACACCGATGCACCACCCACGATGCTGAGCCGACCGAGGTCGGTGTCGGTGGGGTGGGTGTCCTCGAGATCGGCGAGGACGATGACGATGGCCGGGTGCTCGCCGAAGTGCTCGGCGAAGGTGTCGGCATCGGCCAACGACTTCTGCGGGTTGGTCATCGTGATGTGCGTGGCCTTCACGTCACCGCTGTCGGCCACGATCTCGTCCTGTCCGGACGAGGCCGCGTTGAAGTAGGCCTTCCACGGCTGCAGGTACCATTCCTGCAACTGCATCTTCTTCGCCGGATCGGTGACGATCAAGAAGCGCACCGGCTGACGGTTGCCGCCCTGCGGACCGAAACGAGCGGCCTCGACGGCGTTGTAGAACACCTGCTCGGGCACCGGATCGGCGGTGTAGTAGCGACATGCATGCTGCGAGCGCATGGCATCGAGAAGTTCCATGACAATTTCCCCCTTGAGAAAGATCCCCCGAACAACCTAACGGTCGTTCGTTAGAACGATAGGTCAACCACTCCGCTCGGTCAAGGTCGGATGTCGACATCAACGCGGCATCTGGCCGTCGTCGGCCTTCACCACGCTGCCGGTGACGAACTCGGACGCCGGCGACACGAGGAAGAGCAGCGTGCTGTCGAGTTGCGCAGGGTCGCCGAGTCGGTGTCGCGGGAAGTCGCGCGTCATGTCGCCGACGCGCTCGATCATCCCCGCCATCATCTCCGACGCGAAGGCGCCGGGTGCGATGGAGTTGACGTTGATGTGGAAGCGTGCCCACTCCACCGCCAGCACCTCGGTCATTCGGTCGATCGCCGCTTTCGTCACGGAGTAGAGCGCGGCACCCTCGCCGCGATACTGGTACGCGCTGATCGACGAGATGTTGACGATGCGCCCCGGCAACCGCTGCGCGATCAGCCGACGCGCCACCTCGGTCGACAGCAGGAAGGGCCCACGCAGGTTGGTGTCGAGCACCTGGTCGATCAGCTCCAGTGGCATCTTGGTAGCGAAGCGAGCGTCGGGGACACCGGCGTTGTTGACGAGGATCGTCACGGTGCCCAAGTGCTGCTCGACCACATCGACCGCCGGCGCGATACCCGATGCGTCGGTGACGTCGAGCGGCACGGCCACCGCACGACCTCCGTCGGCCTGGATCTCGGCGACCAGGTCGTGCAACCGATCCACTCGGCGCGCGGCGACGGCCACTGCCGCACCCGAGGCAGCGAGCACCTTCGCGAAGCGACGACCGAGGCCCGACGTGGTACCCGTGACGAAGGCGACCTGGCCCGTGAGGTCGGTGCTCGCGTTCGGCAGCGGGAACGCAGCAGTCGTCGCGCCGTCAGGGTCGTCGCGGTGGTCATGGTCGGCGTGCGTCATGGTCTGTTCCGGTTCATCGCACGCGCCACGCCCGCCAACGTGTCGTCGTAGCGGTCGAGGCGAATGGGGTTCACGCCGGCAGTGGTCACTCCGGCGTCGCGGTAGGCGGCCAGCTTGGCACCCAGCGCGTCGTCGTCACCGATTGCCGCAATGTCCGACACGAGGGGTCCGTTGGCCAGACCCTCGAGCGCATCGCCCAGGACCGGGTGCTCGAGATCCTCGTAGCGATCGACCTGCTGCACGTACGACAGGTCGGCTTCGTAGCCGGCCCGTTCGAGCAGTCCTCGATAGAACGGCAGGCGGAGGTTGTGAGCGATCTGCTTCACGTACGACTGCCGAGCCGACTCCACGTCGTCGGTGGCTGCGCATGGGATCGACGCAACGATCTGGAATCCTTCCATCGTCTTGCCGGCGCGTTCGCGACCGATCTGCACGTTGGGCACCACGACATCGGCGAAGTAGCCCGGCGTGCCGAGCCACACCATCACGCCGTCGCCGATCTCGCCCGCGAGTTGGAGCATCGCCGGCGCGAGTGCACCGACCATCAGCGGCATCGTCGGCGCGGGCGACACGCCGACGAGCGGCATGTCGGACGCCCACTTGTCGGCCTGGGCCAGCGGTCGGCCTGCGAGGATGCCGCGCACGATCGCCACGTACTCGCGCATCTCCGAGATCGGTCGCGCCATCGGGTCGCCGTGCCAACGCTGCATCACGAGGCGATGTCCGGAGCCGAGGCCGAGCATGGCACGACCCTGCGACAGTTCCCACAGCGTCGCGGCGGCCATCGCCATCGTCGCCGGCGTACGGGTGTAAATGGGCACCACGCCGACGCCGATCTCGATGCGCTCCGTGCGCACGCACGCCGCGCCCATCAGGGTCGGAGCATCATGACCGTTCACGTGCGTGGCGTACGCAGCGTCGTAGCCCAACTCCTCCGCCGCGACGAAACGGCGAACGCCCTCGAGCGCATCCGTCGGTCGCAGCACGAAGGCCGCCAGTCGCATCGCGTCGAACGATCCGTGGTCCCCCATCTCAGCCCACCGCTCCGGGCGCCGCGAGGGTGTAACGGTCGCGGCAGACCAACTCGTCCACCGGCAGCCGGTTGAGCTTCGTCGGGAAGCCGTCTCGCGGATGACCGATCGGGATGTAGCAGGCCGTCATCACCCCGTCGGGGAGGCCCAGGATCTCTGCGGCCTCCGCTTCGCTCTCACAGATGAGGGTGGTGATGATCGATCCGATGCCCTGAGCACGCAACGCCAGGCACACGTTCTCCACGATCGGGTACACCGACGAGCCCGCGAGCATGTTCGGTGAGCCGTCGTCGGCGCGCATGTGCGCGTGCATCTCCTTCAGCCACACGCACGCCACCAACAGGGCAGGCACTTCGTGGTAGTGCTCGGCCAGGTGATCGGCCGCGGCCAGCGTGGGGCCGAGCGTGGCACCCGTGCGCATCTCGCCGCTGAGGAACATCGCCATGTCGCGCTTCCACGCCGGCAGGTACAGCGAAGCGAGCGCGGCGAGCACCGCTCGGTCGCGCACCACGATCCATCGCACGGGCTGGCGATTGCCACCCGACGGGCCGAAGCGAGCCGCCTCGATCGCGGCATCGATCACCTCGTCGGGCACGTCGTCCGGGGTGAAGTACCGATTGGAGCCGGTGGTCCGCATCGCGTGCAGCACCCTGCGCGTCATCTCGTCATCGGTCGACATGCGACCCCCTGTCACTCGCTCGAAGCATCCCCTGCCCTGGCGGCAACGCCATGACAGTCGTAGCCTAACGAACGTTCGGTAGTGCGTCAATGCCCTCGCCACACGGGTGGCCGCTTCTCGAGGAACGCAGCGATGCCCTCCTCGAAATCGTCCCCGTCGCGCACCGCCTGTTGGGCGCCGTCGGTGAGTGCCCATCCCCGCTCGTGGTGATCCTCGTACCACTGGTTCACCGCCCGCAACGTGGCCTGCACCGCCATCGGCGCGTTGGTGCAGATCTGCTCGGCCATGGCCACCGCCGTGTCGAGCGCTGCGCCCGGCTCGGCGAGCACGTTCACGAAACCGACGTCGAACCCGCGCTGCGCGCTCACCGGCTCGCCCGTCAGCGCGAGTTGCCGTGCGAGGTTCGCCGGCAGGCTCTGAGGGCCACGGAAGAGACCGGCACACGCAGCCACGACGCCGATCTTCACCTCAGGCAGGCCAAAACGAGCGGTGGTCGACGCTACGACGAGGTCGCAGGCCAGGACGATCTCCAACCCACCGCCCAACGCGAAGCCCTCAACCGCGGCGATGATCGGCTTCGAACGTCGACGGCGGACGATGCCGTATTCTCCGCCGCGTTCGGTGACGTAGTCGCCTCGAGCGTTGAGATCGCTGCCTGCGCAGAACATCGTGCGAGAGCCGGTGAGCACACCGGCCCACAGTTCGGGGTCGTCGTCGAGCAGGTTGAAGGCCACGTCGAGCTCGTCAGCGGTACGGCGATCGATCGAGTTGCGCTTGTGTTCGCGATCGATGGTGATCACCAGCACGCGTCCGCGCCGCTCGATGCACACCGATTCGTTGGTGTCGGTCATGTGGGCACACTAAGCACGGTGGCGATCGCCACTGCGACGTTCAGACCTCGATCATCACCGTGACGGGACCGTCGTTGCGGATGTCGACCAGCATCTCGGTGCGGAAGCGACCGGTGGCCACGGTGGCGCCGAGTTCGCGCAGGCGCGCCACGACGGCGTCGACCAACGGCTCGGCATGCTCGGGACGTGCCGCCGCGATCCAACTGGGGCGGCGCCCGCCGGCGGTGTCGCCGTACAGCGTGAACTGGCTCACCACCAACACCTCGCGAGTGGTGTCGGCGACGCTGCGGTTCATCACACCCGCTTCGTCGTCCATCACCCGCAGGTGCCAGATCTTGTCGGCCAGTTTGCGGGCGTGGTCGTGGGTGTCGTCGTGCGTGACACCCACCAGCACGCACAACCCCTGACCGATCTCGCCCACCAGTTCCCCCAGCACCGTCACGCTCGCACACTGCACCCGCTGCACCAGACCTCGCATGAGGCTGCATGGTACGGAGGTCGAGTGCTAGAGAAAGACCCATGATCGAATTGGAGGCCGGCACAGCGGTGGTCACGGTCGAGCCCGACGAGGGTGGCCGCATCGCCCAGATCGAGGTGAACGGCCGACGGCTGCTGCGCGACGACCGCAGCAACTCGATGCTGTGGGGCAGCTACCCGATGGCTCCGTGGGCCGGCCGCGTACGCCACGGCACGTTCCGCTTCGGCGACCTCGAGCACCACCTACCGCTCAACCTGCCTCCCCACGCCATCCACGGCACCGCCAACACCGCCGAGTGGATCGTCGACGACGCCGGCCACGACTACTGCGACCTGCACACGCCGCTCACCTGGCACTTGGGCGGGGTCGCCCAGCAGCACCTGCAACTCGACGAGGGTGGCCTGCTGTGCGTGCTCACCGTTGCGGCCACCGCCGCGACCATGCCCGCCGTCATCGGCTGGCATCCGTGCTTCGTGAAGCCACTGCGCGCCGACCTGGCGTTCGAATCGATGTACGTGCGCGACGACGACTACATGGCCGTCGCCGAGCTGGTGCCGCCGAAGGACCATCCGTGGGACGACTGCTTCGTGCGCCCGACCGCGCCGATCCGTCTGTACTACCCCGACCTCACGCTCACGCTCACGAGCGACTGCGACCACTGGGTGGTGTACGACGAGCCGGCCGATGTCACGTGCGTGGAACCGCAGAGCGGCCCTCCCGACGCGTTCTCGATCGGCGGCGCCACCCGACTCGAACCCGGTGACCTGCTGCAACGCCATTTCGCCATCCGCTGGGACGTGTGACCCGCGCGGGTCGGATACCGGCCGGTAACCATCGGGCGATAGCCTCGACTCCCATGTCTGCCGTACCCCCGGCTGGCTCGAAGGGCCTGGATCCCGACGCGCCGCTGAAGATCGCCTATCTCACCTACCGCGGCAAGCCGCACGTGGGCGGACAGGGCGTCTACACCCGTCATCTCACCAAGGCGCTCGTCGATCTCGGCCACACCGTCGAGGTGTTCAGCGGCCAGCCCTATCCGGTGCTCGACCCCCGGGTCACGCTGCACAAGCTCCCCAGCCTCGACCTGTGGAACGACTACTACCCCGGTCGCCTGCCCGCGTACTGGGAAGTGAAGTCGAAGGGCGACCTCGCCGAGGCGCTCACCCATTTGAAGGGAACGTTCGGCGAACCTCTCGGGTTCAGCGTGCGCGTCTACGAGGAGCTCAAGGCGCGCCTCAACGACTTCGACCTCGTACACGACAACCAGTGTCTCGGCTACGGCGTGCTCGCCATCGAGAAGAAGCTGCCCACCATCGTGACGCTGCACCACCCCATCACGCGCGACCGCGCGCTCGAGATGGAGCACACCAAGAAGAAGTCGAAGCGCCGCAGCATCGGCCGCTGGTACAACTTCGTGAAGATGCAGGGCCGTGTGGCCAGCCGCATGCCGCGCATCGTGGTGGTCAGCGAGAACAGCATCAAGGACATCCACTCCGACATGGGCGTGAGCTACGACCGCATGCGATTGGTGCCGGTGGGCGTCGACCCCGACCTGTTCAAGCCGATGCCGCACGTCACCCGCAAGCCGGCGCAGCTCATCACCACCGCCTCGGCCGACGTGGCACTGAAGGGGCTCAGCTACCTGCTCGAGGCGATGGCGAAGCTGCGCACCGAACGAGACGTGCGCCTCACCATCATCGGCAAGCCACGCGAGGGCGCGAGCAACGACCTCATCGACAAGCTCGGCCTTCGCCCCCACATCGACTTCGTGTCGGGTGTGCCCGACGAGCGCATCGTCGAGCTCTACGCCGAGGCCGAACTGGCCGTCGTGCCCAGCCTCTACGAGGGTTTCAGCCTTCCCGCCATCGAGGCCATGTGCACCGGCATCTGCCTGGTGGCCACCGACGGCGGCGCACTGCCCGAAGTCACCGGCCGCGACGGCGACACCGTCATCCAGTGCAAGGCCGGCGACGTCGAAGCCCTCGCCACGGCCCTGCGCCGCGGCCTCGACGACGCCGACCTGCGCGCCCGCATCGGTGCCGCCGGTCGCCAGCGCGTGGTCGAGCGCTGGAGCTGGACCCACTGCGCACAGCTCACCGTCGACCAGTACCGCGAGGTGCTCGCCATGCCGCACAACGTCGCCAAGCTGCGCCAGAACGGTCGGATCTGAGTCTTGCTCACCATTCGATTCGACCGACTGGGCGTTCGCGCCGACGACCTCGTGCTCGATGCCGGCGCCGGGTTCGGCCGCCACGCGTTCGAGCTCGCCCGCCTCGGCGCCAACGTGGTCGCCCTCGACTACAGCGCCGACGAGATGGTCACCACACGTGGCACGTTCGGCGCCATGGTGGCGGCCGGCGAGATCCCTGAGGCCCGCTACGTCGCCGCCATGCAGGGCGATGCCACGCGCCTGCCGTTCAAGGACGGCTCGTTCGACCGGGTCATCACCAGCGAAGTGCTCGAACACCTGCAGGACGACGTCACCGCCATCTCCGAGCTGGTGCGCGTGCTCCGTCCCGGCGGCACCTTCGCGGCCACGGTGCCCACCTGGTATCCCGAGAAGATCAACTGGATGCTGAGCGACGAATACCACGCCCCCAAGTCGGTGGGCGGGCACGTACGCATCTACACCGCCACCGAACTGAAGGCGAAGCTGCGCACGTCCGGCCTCACCGTCACCGGCAGCCATCACGCGCACGCGCTGCACTCGCCGTACTGGTGGCTGAAGTGCGCCGTCGGCCCGCGCGACAACGACCATCCGGCCGTCGTGCGCTATCGCAAGATGCTCGAGTGGGAGATCACCGAACAACCCAGGTCGATGCAGTTGCTCGAACGCGGTCTCGCACCCGTGATGGGCAAGAGCTTCATCGTCTACGGAGTGAAGTCGTGAGCCTCATCCCCCACATCGAGGGTGTGCTGAGCGCCGACGACGTGGTGCAGACCGCCGAGTCGATCGCTGCGCTGCAACTCGACACCGGGATGATCCCGTGGTTCACCGGTGGTCACTGCGACCCGTGGAACCACGTCGAGACCGCCATGGCCCTCGATGTCGCCGAGCTGCACGAGCCGGCGGAGAAGGCCTACGAGTGGTTGGTCGACATCCAACTCCCCGATGGCAGTTGGTGGAACTACTACCTGCCCGACGGCACGGTGGAGGAAGCCAAGCTCGACACCAACGTGTGCGCCTACATCGCCACGGGCGTCTGGCACCACTGGCTGTGCACCTGGGACCGCGGGTTCGTGGATCACCTGTGGCCCACCGTCGAGCGTTCGCTCGACTGGGTGCTGTCGATGCGCCGCCCCAACGGCACCGCGCTGTGGGCATGCACCGACGAGGGTCGGCCGTGGGACTACGCGTTGCTCACCGGTTCGGCGAGCATCGCCCATGCGTTGCACTGCGGTGCCCAACTTGCCGAGCTCACCGGCGATGCCCGCCCCGACTGGACCGCCGCAGCCGAGCAGATGGCGCACATCGTCGCCACCGAGCCACACGCGTTCGAGCCCAAAGAACGTTGGGCGATGGACTGGTACTACCCCGTGCTCACCGGATGCCTCACCGGCGAACCAGCGAAGGCCCGCCTGGCCGAAGGCTGGCCGGTGTTCGCGATGGAGGGCAAGGGCATCCGCTGCGTCAGCGACGAACCATGGATCACCGCCAGCGAGACCGCCGAGGCCAGCATCGCCCACGCCGTCATCGGCGATCTCAGCACGGCCACCGAACTGCTCGCATGGACCCGACCGCACCGTCGCGACGACGGCTCGTACTTCACCGGCATCGTCTACCCCACGCTCGAAACCTTCCCGCCGCAGGAGACCAGCGCCTACACCGGCGCAGCCGTCATCCTGGCCGCCGACGCCATCACCGGCTCGAGCGCGGCCAGCAACGTCTTCGTCCCTCGCCGAACGTAGGTGCGCGGAGCGAGGGCGTAGGGTCGTGACGATGGGATCTCGCACCGGCGCAACTCGTATGTCGCTCATCGCGTGCGCGCTGCTCGTCGGCGCGTCGATCGCCGCGTCGTGTTCCAGCGACGGCACCACCGGCGGCCCGCCGCTGAGCTGCGCGAAGTCGGCCGTGGCGCTCGCCGACACGAAGGGCGCTCCACTCACGTGCGCCGAGGGCAGGTTCCTCGGTGCCACGGAGGAGCAGGACCCCAACGGCGACTACGTGGCCATCCGACTCCGGTGGACGCACCTGCACCGGGGCGACCGAATCACCATCGCGGCGAAACAGGGCACGGTCGACGGCGTGTTCGAGCCTCGCCATCAACTCACCGACTCGTGCCAGCAGTACGCGCCGTTCACCGACCTGAACCTGTCGGTCACCGCCACCGTGGGCGAGTGCAACGTGTGGCAGAAGGTGGCCCAGGGTGCCCCCGGCGCTGCCTACGTGATCACGCTTGCGCGCGACAACGCCACCGCGGCCCTCACGGTCCCACGCACGTAGGTCGGTGGCGCGACGGCGTGCCACGATGACCGGGTGACCATCGCCTCCACCGAACAGATCGCCCGCCTCGCCGACGAGGCGCTCGCCGCGTGCGGCACCGCCCCGCTGGGCGACGGCCCGCATCGTGCCCGCACACCGATCACCGGGGGCACACTCGGCGGCGTCGACACCGACAGGGACGGCGACGGCGACGGCAACGGCAATGGCGACGTCGAGGCCACCGTCGCCCGGGCCACCGTCGCGTTCGGCACCTGGCGATCCACTCCGGCACCCGTGCGCGGCGAGTTGATCCGGCGGCTCGGCGAGCAGCTGCGCCTGCACAAGGCCGACCTCGCCCGGCTCGTGCAGATCGAGGCCGGCAAGATCGAGAGCGAGGCGCTCGGCGAAGTGCAGGAGATGATCGACATCTGCGACTTCGCCGTCGGGCTGTCGCGCCAGCTGCACGGCCTCACCATCGCCAGCGAACGACCCGGACACCGGCTGATGGAGCAGTGGCACCCACTCGGTCCCACTGCGGTGATCACCGCGTTCAACTTTCCGGTCGCGGTGTGGAGCTGGAACGCCGCGCTCGCGATCGTGTGCGGCAATCCGGTGATCTGGAAGCCGAGCGAACTCACCCCGCTCACGGCGCTCGCCACCAACGCACTGTTCGCACGCGCCGCGGCGGGCATGGACGTCCCCGCACACCTCAGTCAGGTGGTGCTGGGCGACGGCGCTGTGGGCGCTGCCCTCGTCGCCCACGAGGGTGTGCCGCTGGTGAGCGCCACCGGCTCCACCGCGATGGGACGCACCGTCGCACCGGTGGTCGCCGCCCGCTTGGGTCGGAGCATCCTCGAACTCGGTGGCAACAACGCCGCCATCGTGGCACCCAGCGCCGATCTCGACCTGGTGGTTCGCGGCGTCACGTTCGCAGCTGCGGGCACCGCCGGACAGCGATGCACCAGCCTGCGGCGGCTCATCACCCACCGCAGTCGGGTCGACGAGGTCGTTGCCCGACTCGCCGCCGCCTACACCAGCTTGCCGGTGGGCAGTCCGCTCGACGCAGGCACGTTGGTCGGTCCCCTCATCACGGCCCAGGCGTTCCAGCGCATGGCCGATGCGCTCACCACCGCCACGGCCGACGGTGGTCGCGTCGTCGTCGGTGGCACGCGCGAGTCGATCGAGCTGGCGCCCGACGCCGCCTACGTCCGACCCGCCATGGTCGCGATGCCGTCCCAGACGGGCATCGTGGCCACCGAGACGTTCGCTCCCATCCTCTACGTGCTCAGCTACGACGACTTCGACGAAGCGGTGCACCTGCAGAACGACGTGCCCCAGGGCCTCGCCAGCAGCATCTTCACCACCGACCTGCGCGAGGCCGAGCGCTTCTGCAGCGCCGCCGGCAGCGACTGTGGCATCGCCAACGTCAACATCGGCCCGAGCGGCGCGGAGATCGGTGGTGCGTTCGGCGGCGAGAAGTCCACCGGCGGAGGCCGCGAGAGCGGCAGTGACGCATGGAAGGCCTACATGCGTCGCGCCACGAACACGATCAACTACTCCAACGACCTCCCGCTGGCGCAGGGCGTGCAG
>Ga0075026_100000158_pt1 | contig 24514 bp, 23 predicted proteins | sample Str012_2_FD_71392 | JGI IMG/M metagenome (GOLD analysis project Ga0075026, IMG submission 71392) | Freshwater sediment microbial communities in response to fracking from Pennsylvania, USA - Straight Creek_MetaG_SC_2012 | ecosystem: Environmental > Aquatic > Freshwater > Creek > Sediment... | reverse complement strand
TGATAAAAGCACTGTCCGCCGAAGTATGGAAACCGCTTCAGTTTCCCGGATGGAAGCAGCTCAGAAACAAATACGCCCTGTCGTCTCATGGGCGTATTGCCAGTTATAAAAACGATGTGCTGCAGGATGGAAAACTATTGCAAGGATCCATTACAACCGGTTACAAAACCCTCAATCTGCATCGGCCCGAAAACAACGGAACGCTGTACATCCACAGGGAAATCGCCCGGCTTTTTAACAAGAAGCCAACCAACAAGCACAAGTACGTTATCCATGTTAACCACAACAAAATGGATAACAGCAGTAAAAATCTGCAATGGTCTACATTGGAAACAATGATTGATCACCAGCAAAAAAGCCCTGCTAAAATTGCCTACAAAAAAGTACAGGCAAACCGAACGGTGGGCTTAAAACTGACTGCCGCCCAGGTAAAGTCAATCAAAAAAACGCTCACCGATCCCAAAAGAAAACTCACCATTAAAAAAGTGGCTGAGAAGTTTGGTGTTAGTGAGATGACGATGTACCGTATCAAAAGCGGTGAAAACTGGGGACGCATCAGAAAATAGCGTATTGCATGGCCGAACTGATTTAAAGGGTGATTGTGCTAATCACCCTTTATTTTTTTCCCTCCCACAAAATTTTACGCAAAGACCTGTCAGGAGATGAAGAAGCAAAGCAACAACTTTGCTGTTGAATAGATATATCCTTTGCCTGGCACGGGTGCCATTAAAACAATCTTCTTTGCTTCTTGTTATCTTTGCTGTCTTTGCGTAAAAACTAAAACGAGTTATTACATGTTGCAATCAACTACACTTAAATTTCTGAAAGGATTACAGAAGAACAACAACAAGCCCTGGTTCGAAAAAAACCGCGCCGGCTATGAAGCCGCCAAAGCCGACTTTGCGCAGTTTATACAAACTGTTATTGACAAACACGGTAAAAAAGACGAGACCATCAAAGACCTTAAGGCAAAAGAATGTATGTTCCGCATCAACCGCGATGTGCGTTTTGCAAAAGACAAATCACCTTACAAAAATAATTTTGGCGCCAGCATCAACTGCGGCGGTAAAAAATCAATCTACGCCGGCTATTATTTTCATTGCCAGCCGGGGGAAGCATTTGTTGGCGGCGGGCTGTGGATACCCATGCCGCCCGAATTAAAAAAAGTAAGGCAGGAAGTAGACTATTGTTTTGACGAATTCAAAAAAATAGTGAAGTCTAAAAAATTTACGCTTGTTTACGCAGACCTGGTTAAAGACAATGAAACCAGCCTCGTAAAAGTGCCCCAGGGATTTGAAAAAGACAACCCGGCTGCAGATTATATCAAACTAAAAAGTTTTATCGCCCTGAAAAAACTGGACGATGCTACTCTTACGTCCAAAGATCTGCTAAAAACAACACTGGAAGCATTTGAAACCCTGCAGCCCCTGCTGGCTTTTTTAAACAGGGCAATGGCGGAATAAGCGATAGTATCCGCTTATAAAAACCTACGTGTAAACATTATTGCCATCATTTAATTACAGCGCAATACCTGTTGCTGTAATGCTATCCAACCTTTTTTGTAGCCGGTACGTATCTCTTTGCGCATTGACCCGTTTTTCTGTTCCCTGCAAAACGTGTTCTTGTTATAATTTTCGTGGGCTCCGGCCGGTTTTTCATTATCCTTCTGAATTCTTTCAGGAGGATTTTTTTTACCAGCACCAACCCTTCGCTGCATAGTTGCGTAAGCTTACCAAAACCACTTGTTATGTAATTAAAAAAATACGCAAAGAAAAATCTACGGTCAATCGGAGCCCCACGATACAAACCCCCAAAAAAATACATCATGTTACGATTGAACCGACTTGCATTTTTATTGCTGGCCTGCTGCTGCCATCTGTTCAGCGCAGCTCAAACCACCAATTGCACTGCTGATTTTAATTATTCAGTTGCCAATTCCAATGTAGTAAGTTTTACCGCAAAAGATTCCACAGGCGCCATCCATCACTGGTTGTTTGGAGACGGCGGCATTGCAGTACTTTCTACCAATGGCAACATTACCCATTCATATTTGAAGCCGGGTAAGTATGAAGTAAAACATTATATTGAAAGACCCAACACAAACTGCAGGGATTCTGCCGTAAAAACAATTACACTTGAATGGGTGGATCAATGTAATGCATCCTTTTACTACCAGAAAGATTCGTCGGCACTCCGCTGGCAATTCTTCAGCAATTCCAGTTCTGTAACAGGCATTAAAAAACTATACTGGAATTTTGGCGACAACAGCTTTTCCGATGCGCAGAACCCGGTTCACACTTTTGCAAAACCCGGAACGTACAATGTTTGCTTGAGCATTGAAACAAACAGTGGCTGCACCAGTCAGCATTGTGTGCAATTGCAGCTAACAGACAGCAGCAATACCTGCCTGCTAAAACCGGCGTTTCAATACCACAAAGATTCGGCCTCCTGCAAAAAGATTTATTTTAATAACCTTTCCGCACCGGCGACTACCCCCGTACAATACAGCTGGAATTTTGGCGATGGTGCCAGCTCGCATGATGCAAACCCCGTGCACGTATATACGCAAACCGGCAAATATTATGTGTGCCTGCTAGCAGAAGCGGGCACCGGTTGCCGAAAAGAGTTTTGTGATTCGGTAATGGTCCGTTGCGATTCTGCCTGCAATATTGTTGCAAGGTTTGAATGGAAAAAAGATTCAGCCAGCTGCGAAAAAATTCACTTCTTCAATTATTCTGTGCCGGCAACACCCAATGCGCTGTATTCATGGCTATTTGGAGACGGCACCATCTCAAACGATGCCAGTCCTTTGCACACGTATAACAAGCAAGGAAAGTATTTAGTATGCATAACTGTTACCAATGGCAATTGCAAAAATTATTATTGCGATTCCGTAACCGTTCGTTGCGAAGAAGCCTGCAATATGCAGCCATCGTTTAACTGGAAAACAACCGAGGGCAGCACAAGGCTGTATTTTACAAACCTTACAATTGCAACAACTACAGCGGTACACTATACCTGGTATTTCGGCGACAGCAGCTACTCGCACGACATCAACCCCATGCATGTATATGCGCAAACTGGCCGGTACACGGTATGCCTGGTAGCAGAAACCAATAACTGCCGCAAAGAAACTTGCCAGCAAATAGAAATAAAAGCCTGTAATGTTGTGGCCCGTTTTGAAAAACGACAAGCTGCTAGCAACCCGCATATGGTGTACTTCAGCAATGTATCGCAGCCCGTCAATAATATCTGGCAAACCTATTGGACCTACGGAGACGGTACTGCGTCGCGCGACTACAACAGCTACCATCTCTACGATAAACCCGGCATGTACCATGTGTGCCTGAAAGTGATTAGCCTGAACGGGTGCATCAGCGAATATTGTGATACCATCCGGATTGCAGCAACCGACAGTTGTGTCATCAATGCAAACTTCAGCCATTATAGTGCTTCATCGGGTTCACCCAGTGTTAAGTTTGAAGCATTGTACCAAAGCAATACTGCCGCATACAACTGGAATTTTGGCGACAGCACGGCCGGTATTGGACGGATTGCTTACCATACGTACAATAAATCCGGAAAATACAATGTTTGCCTGACCATAAAAGATGGACACTGTACAAGCTCTCATTGTGAAACCATTACCATCGAAAAATCGGCCAATGCAGGCAGGGTGGCAGTGTTTCCCAACCCGGCCATAAATACAGTGACAGTGGAGGTGAATTTAGACTTGCCCGGCCAGCTGACCATCCGGTTTTTGGATGGCAGTGGCGGAGAAAGATCATCGTTTAGCAGAACAGGTGCTTCCGGTAGCAACCGGTACAGCCTGCCCGTAGAAAAACTAAGCCACGGCATCTACCTGGTTGAAATAAAAAGCAATAGTGGTAGCTGGATTAGCCGTTTTGTGAAGGGATAAACAGCAATAAAAGCACCGGCCAAACCAGTAACGTGCGACCACCCAAAATGAACCAAAAACCCGCACCAGGCTGCTTTCCTGGGTTTGAATTGTTTTTTTCGTGGGCTCCGGCCGTTTTTCGTTCCCCCGCTGGGTTTGCGGGGGACTTTTTTACCCCTTTTCCAACCGTTAGTAAATCAATAACGTAGTATAACGAGCGGGCTTTTTGCATCAAATTGCCTGTTAAACAAGCACATAGAAAATGTTGGGGAACCAGGCAGCCTTTGCCAGATAAAAGCTTGTATGCAAGGGGCTTGAAGGAGCGTTTATAAGGATGTAACTTTAACAGATTGGCATGCCCGTAAATGGCAATAACAAACCAGGTATGTCGTTGAGAAGGATCATCATTATTTATTTTATCTGGCCGGAATAAAACCACGAACTATTGTCAGCAGAATGGATAGATAAAAATGTGCTGGAAGGTTGCATCAAAAACGACCGCAAGGCCCAGGAATTGTTTTACAAACAGTTCTATGGCCCCATGATTGGTATTTGTATGCGGTATACCAGGAATGAAGAAGATGCGCTGGAAGTATTGCACAATGGTTTTTTGAAAGTCTTTAAACACCTGGCTACTTATGATGCCGCCAAAGCATCGCTGTATACCTGGATAAAAACAATTATGGTAAACAGTGCCATTGATTTTATCCGTGCACGGCAGAAATTTAAAAACCAGGTAGCGCTGAAAGAGACACACGATACCGGCAGTACCGACAACGAAGCCATACAAAGAATGAGTTCTGCAGAAGTGCTGCAACTGGTACAAAAACTACCCATGGCCACGCAAACCGTTTTTAATTTATACGTGATTGAGGGCTACAATCACCGCGAAATAGGCGACATACTGGGCATCAGCGATGGTACCAGCAAATGGCACCTGAGCGAAGCCCGCAGACAATTAAAACAATTATTACTAACCATGCACGCAGTAAGATGAACCTGAGACAACCTTATGAGCAATTAATTGCCGGCAAATTACGGCAGCTTCGCGCACCGGATGCAGATGCTTCCTGGCAGCAGATGAAGCAACTGCTGGATGATGATGAAGACACCCGCGTTGGTGGACGCAAACGCCCGCCCGGCGGAAATGGCTGGTGGCGCATTGGCATTTTAGCCATTGTGCTTTCGGCAAGCTTCTGGCTCTATGTTGAGAAGACACCGGCATCCAGCCATTCTTTGTCAAAAAACAGTCCGGCCCTATCACCGCAATCCGCCAACAAAACAGCCGGAACAGTCAACACAAATCATTCAAACAATCATCAAACAAACGCTATCGATAACAGCACTACACTTAGCAGTTCAAATACAACAAACAGTTCTGTAACCAACGCTGCAGGCAGCAATACCGCCGTTGAAAAAAACAACACGATGGCCGCTGCCGCTAATCATACATCAAACAGCAACAAAACAACTGCTGCAGACAATGCAGCTATCCCTTCTATAACAACTTCAAACAACCCTGCAATAAATGCTGCTGTACCGCTAAACAATAAAAAGATTGAAAGCCATACCAGCTATACCGTTGCAAAAACAGGCGCTGAAAAACAAAACAACCCATACCGCCAGGTTCATACCGCCCAAAACGGTACAAATAATGCAAACAACGCCAGCAATGTTGCAGCCTTCGCGGAATTGAATACCAATGAAGGCATTGCCAGCAACGGAACAGCAGCAGGTAAGCGCACCGGCAAAATAAAAAACCAGCATGAAAAAAACAATGACCGCAAGCTGGCAGAAAACGATGGTGCAGCCGCTGAAAATTCAAACGGCGCAACAACTGGCTATCAAACAACTGGCTATCATTTAAACCCTTCTCTACAACCGGCTCCTTCTGCCGAAAAATCATGGTTTGAAAAACTTACAGATGTAAGAGTAGCAATGCCTGCACCTTCTTTCAATACCTCACTGGCCGCATCAGACAGCCTTGCAAAAGGAAGAGACGCCAGCAGCCTTCTGAACAATGAAACCAAAAAGGGAGTGGCAAAAGCACAGCGTGACAATGAAATTGCCCTGCTCGACAAAAAAGATAAAAAAGGATTGCACCTTAACCTCAGCAATGTATTTAAACCATTCAGCCTCCATATGGATGCGGAACCCTGGTGGGCTGCCGGTATTGCTGCCAATGCCAATATTACTGTTCATGCGCAGAACCGGTATAACTATAACATGAATGCAAAATCCAGTTTACTGAGCGACTATATCCCTTCTCCTTACCTGCAGTTTCACCTGAACAATTATGTGTACCTGCAAACAGAACTCAATTTCATCGCCCCGCAATACACGCCGCAATTACTGGCCTATCGCCAGAGCAGCGATATAGTGGCACAACAGGGCATGAGCCAGGAAAAATCCATCTACATTCAGAAGATGTATTACTTCAACTGGCCGGTGAGCCTGCATTATAGTCCCATAAATAATTTGTACCTCTCCGCTGGGTTGCAGTTCTCTTCTTTCCAGAGTGGCATTGCATCTATACAAGAGAAACAATTTGTAACAACCTCGGGACCCGATCATGCAAGCAGTGTAACAACCAATGTGCTCAAATTTAAAGACGATTCAATTGCTGCAAAAATTGCTCCCAATGAATGGCGCTGGCAGGCAGGTGCAGAATATTATATCGATCGCTTTTCTATTGGTGTACGTTACAACCAGTCTTTTAAGAATGCTGTAAACAGTACTGTATCGTCTGCAGTGGCGCCTACTGTATACAGAAATGAATCGCTGCTATTTTTTGTACGCTATAATTTATTTGAAAGCAGGAGCAAAAACACGGTTCCAAAGAATCAGTAGTTATTTTAATTGATAGGTTTTGAATTTTATTCAGAAGCCTGTATTCATTCAACCGGATACAGGCTTTTTTATTTTTGCTGCACCTTCAAAATCCAAAATACCAATATCAGCCTCTTCCAAACAACTTCTCGAGGTAGTCATTTTTAAATTCAATATAGGTAGGATTTCCTGCAGCGGTAATATTGGGTTGCGCACAGGCAAACAAATCACTGATCAGCGACTCCATTTCTTTATTGGCCAGCGGTTTTCCGGTCTTTACAGCCTGCTGGTAGGCCATGGCACGTACCAGTTTTTCTCTTTTTGAAAATTTCACTTCGCTGCTGAAATGTTTGTATTGTTCCAGTAAATTTTCAATGGCCTTTTTTTCATCGCCGGTTTCCATATCCGCGGGAGTGCCCTGTACCACAAATGCATCTTTGCCAAATGGTTCTACCTGGTAACCGAGTAAATTCAATTCATCCAGCAGTTCATTCAGCAAAATGGCATCGGGCGTTGCAAATTGCAACGTGACCGGAAACAAACTCCGCTGTGTGGCCATGGCTTTTCCTCTAAAAGCATCATTGAAACGCTCATACAAAACACGTTCATGCGCCAGTTGCTGTTGTACCAAAATATAGCCCCTTGTTGTGGGCACTACAATATAAGCCTGGTGCAATTGCAATAGCGGTGCACCGGTCAGTATTTCAAAACGAAAGCCATTGTTTACAGCCGGTGCGTTTTGCAAAGCATCGTTACCGGCTTCCGGACTTTTAATGCTGTCGAGCAGCGATTCAAATTTTTGCGCTTGTCCTTCTGTGCCGGCAGGTTCATAAAAATCGCGCCAGTGTTTTAGTTCAGCTTTATTGGTGGGTGCAATAAAATGCGCCTGGTTTTTTTGGGTAAAATTTTTATAGAGTTCAGAAGAAGTGGCCGCCGCCTGTTTATCGGCCGTAAAAGGTTTAGAGACCGCATCCAGTTGCTGGATATTGATATCAAGATCAAATTCAAGTGTGGGTGTTATGCTAAACTGTGCCAGCGCATGTTTGATGGCGGCATGCACAAATGCATACACAATCTTTTCGTCTTCAAATTTAATCTCCTGCTTGGTAGGATGTACGTTGATGTCTATTTGCGCCGGATCCAAATCAATAAACAAAACATAGGCGGGGAAACTGTCTGCCGTAATGATTTCCTGGAAAGCGTTCATTACGGCGTGATTGAGGTACGCACTTTTAATGAAGCGGTTGTTTACAAAGAAGTACTGATCGCCACGTGTTCTCTTGGCGGTTTCGGGTTTGCCCACAAAACCATAGATGTTCAGGTAATCCGTTTGTTCCTGCACCGCAACCAGTTTTGAATTATAGCTATTGCCCATCACTTGTACAATGCGTTGTTTCAGGCTGCCTTTCTCCAGGTGAAATACCTCCTGCCCGTTGCTGGTGAGCGAAAAAAATATTTCGGGAAAAGCCATCGACACACGGATAAACTCATCTACAATGTGCCTGGTTTCTGAAGCATTGCTTTTTAAAAAATTACGGCGGGCCGGTACATTGAAAAAAACATTTTTCATGGCAATGCTGGTACCTGTGGTGGCAGCAATGGGTTCCTGTTTGGTAACCGCACTGTTCTCAATGGCGATAAAAGTACCGGCTTCATCTTCCGCCCTTTTTGTCTTTAGCTCCACCTGGGCCACGGCTGCTATGGAAGCCAGCGCTTCGCCCCTGAAACCCATGGTTCGGATGCGGAACAGGTCTTCAATATTTGAAATTTTAGAAGTTGCATGCCGTTCAAAAGCCATGCGGGCATCGGTTTCGCTCATGCCCTTGCCATTGTCTATCACCTGTATCAACGCCTTGCCGGCATCGTTGATAATCAGCCTGATTTCGGTAGCGCCGGCGTCCACGGCATTTTCCATCAACTCTTTTACCGCACTGGCGGGGCGCTGAATGACCTCACCTGCCGCTATCTGGTTGGCAATATTATCGGGCAATAATTGAATGATATCGGGCAAAATTTCTCCTTGTTTTGAAGGGCGAAAATAAGACTAATAAATTTGATTGAAATTGTTTGAATCATGGCCAGGTACCATCAAAATTCAGCGAAAAACGACAATCATCTTCCAGGCTGAACTGAAACTGTTCTGGCGCCGCGTTTACAAGCCCGTACTTCCTGTTTGTACAACTGAAATTTTTCATGCCGATCCTTAAACGCAGTAGACTGCGATAAAATTTCTACAATAAGTGAAGCGGTAAAATCAAGGTATTTCTTTTCTACTTTTTTTACAGACTATTAGCAAATCTGGCTGCACAACTGTCGTTTCGCTGATTTTCCAATCTATCGGAATATAAACTTTACATTTATCGCAACGTTCTTTTAAAGCCGTCTTAAAAAGGATACCAAGATTTTGATTGATATCCTGACGTTCGGCTGCAGGAGCCGGACTCATTGCATAAGGCATCTCCTCAATTAATTCCCAGCGGCCTTCCCACAAAAGATAATCCTCGTAAGTATAATGGGGGCAATATTTTTCAGCGATAGACATGTATTTAAAATTTACAAACAATTTTCTATCCCTCCTATCTGTCCATTTCTTCTTAATTTGTAAGCCAATTACCTATAAGTTGTTGTTATGAAGAAAAACTTGCTCGTGTTTGCAGTAATGATTCAGTTTTCGGCCATGGCCCAGCATGGCTCGGCCCTGGGTGCGGCACAATGGGTAGACAGTGTGTTAAAAACTTTGAGCAAAGAACAAAAAATTGCGCAATTGATGGTAGTACGCCTGTCTACCGGCAACGCCACTAAAACTGAAGTGGTTTTTCACAACAAAGAAGTAGAAGAGGCCATCCGCAAATACAATATTGGTGGAATCTGCCTTTTCCAGGGCGGCCCCGTAACCCAGGCCAACTACCTCAACTATTTTCAGTCCATTGCCAAAACACCCATCATGGTTTGCATCGACGGAGAAAATGGTGTTGGCATGCGTATGGACAGTGTGGATTTTATGCCGCGGCAGATGATGCTGGGCGCAATGCCAGACGCTGCACTCATTTACCAGTACGGAAAAATTGTGGGCGAACAATGCAAACGAGCCGGCATACAGGTAAATTATGCCCCGGTAGTAGACATCAACAACAATCCGGATAACCCCGTCATCAACGACCGTTCTTTTGGTGAAGACAAATACAAAGTATCTTCTTTTGGCGTTAATTATATGCGCGGCCTGCAGGATGCCGGTGTAATGGCCTGCGCCAAACATTTTCCCGGTCACGGGGATGTGGCTGTAGATTCTCACTTAGACCTGCCCGTTATCAATAAAACAAAAGCACAGCTGGATTCGCTTGAAATATATCCTTTTCACGAAATGATAAAAGCCGGTGTTGGCAGTATGATGGTAGCCCATCTTTCAATCCCTGCTATCGACAATACCCCCAACCGGCCCACTTCCATTTCCTACAACAATGTAACTACCCTGCTGAGAAAAGAACTTGGGTTTACGGGACTTACTTTTACAGATGCACTTGAAATGAAAGGTGTAGCCAAATTTTACCCGGATGGTGAAGCCTCCGCACAATCACTGATTGCCGGCAACGATATGCTTTGCCTGCCGGGCGATATACCCGGCGCTATTGAAAAAATTAAACTCGCCATTAAAAAAAAGCGGCTGGGCTGGGATGATATTGACATGCACCTGAAAAAAGTATTGCTGGCAAAATACCAGTACGGTCTTGCCAATTATAAACCGGTAGACACCTATCACCTCACCGAAGATCTTAACCAGCCCATTGCAGCAGTAAAAAAAATGGTAGCCGAAAATGCGCTTACCCTGCTGCGCAATGATGAGCCCTTTGTTTTTCCCCTGCCGGTGAATACCAAAAAAAGAGTAGCCTATATTGGTTTTGGGCTTACACAAGACAATGCTTTTGCGCAACGCATGCGTACCGACTACAAAGCCCATACTTACTATTTTGATTACAAACTGGACAGCACACAGGCGGCATCATTGCTAAGTTTCATTAAGAACCGGTACGATGTAGTGGTCATCGGCCTGCACAACTATGCCAGGTATCCTGCCAATAATTTCGGCATCAGCCCAACGGCTTTGTCGCTGATCACGCAATTGCAGCAACAGTTCAGCACGGTAACCTTTGCATTTGGCAATCCCTACGCCATTAAAAATTTCTGCGCTGCAAAAACCCTGGTGGCCTGTTATGAAGACGATGAAATGGTACAGCAAACAGCCGCTGACCTGTTAAACGGGCGTTTTGTGGCCAGGGGGCGTTTACCCGTCACCGTTTGTCCTTCTTTTGCCTATGGCGCCGGTATATCCCCGGTTCGGCTGATGCCCGAAGCGGCGCCTTCCATTGCCGGATTAAATGCAGCCAAGCTGAACAGCATTGATTCTATTGCCAACGATGCCATCAAAAAACATGCTTTCCCCGGGTGCGTGGTACTGGTAGCCAGGGATGGAAAAATAGTATTTAACAAAGCCTACGGCTATTTAACCTACGACAGCATACAACCTGTTTACCGCGAAACCATTTATGACATGGCTTCCGTTACCAAAATAATGGCCACCCTGTTGTCTGTGATGAAGCTGTACGACGAAGGAAAACTTGATTTGCAAAAAACGCTGGGCGATTATTTAGCCTGGACCAAAGGAACCAATAAGCAGGATCTGAAACTCTGGGACATTTTGTTGCACCAGGCGGGTTTAAAGGACTTCATACCTTTTTATAAAGAAACAGTTGATACTACCAGGGTTGACCTAATCTCCGGCAAATTCTTTTCTTACAAACCCGATTCGCTGCACCTGGTAAGAGTGGCCGACAATATGTTTATGCGCAACGACTGGACGGATACCATTTATCAGCGCATACTGAACAGTGCCGTGGGACCGAAAGGGAAATATGTATACAGCGACAATGATTTTATATTCCTGGGAAAGATAGTGGAAGCGCTGAGCGGCCAAACGCTTGACCAATATGTAAAAGCAAGTTTCTATGATAAACTTGGCCTGGTGGGTACCGGTTTTAAACCACGCAACCGTTTTCCGCTGAATGATATTGCGCCTACAGAAAGAGAAAAAGGCTTCCGCAACCAATTGTTGTGGGGCGATGTGCATGACCCCGGTGCTGCCATGTTTGGTGGTGTGGCGGGTCATGCAGGCTTGTTCAGCAATGCCTATGATTTGGCCATCTTATGCCAAATGCTGCTCAATGGCGGCAGCTTCAACGGCCAACAGTACCTCAAAAAAGAAACCATTGATTATTTTGCGCAATACCATAGCGAAAACAGCCGCCGTGGTTTGGGATTCGACAAACCGGAGAAAGACAATGCTACCCGTAAAGAACCCTATCCGGCATTGTCAGCATCGCCGCAAACCATTGGCCACACTGGTTATACAGGCACTTGCTTTTGGGTAGACCCAAAATACAATCTCAGTTTTATCTTTTTATCAAACCGCGTAAACCCGGATGGGGGCACCAATGGAAAGATATCGTCCATGAACATTCGCCCAAAGATTTTGGAAGCCATTTATAAAGCAATGGAATAGCTAAGGGCACAAGGCGTAAATAGGATGATAAACGCCGTAAAGTCTGATTAAAAAAGAAACGTTTGGCCGCTTATTCAGCCATTGCGTTGTTCATTTCTTTTTTTGCTGTCAGTATTGCACCCAGTTTTTACTGCTTTGCCCTCTTAGCCTAGTTCTTTATTCCCGGGTAATTGCTTACCAGCTCCAGCTCATACTCTTCATTCAGTTTCAGCAGGCGAATAAAATTGTGCAGTTCTATTGAATCATTTGCATCGGCATACACCTGGTCGTGCGCCAGTAATACCAGGCGTTCCGGCGATCTTGTTTTGTGGTGCGCAAATACGCTGTCAATCTGCCGCATTAAATCGCCGGCCGTATTTTGCAGGCTAAGATCTTTGGGGTTGTAGTGCCATTCAAGATCCCAGCCCATAATGGCAAAACCGGCTTTTTGCAGCGAGTCTACTGCATTCTTGCTTTTTTTGAGATCCGTGTATTGCAATGTATCGATGCGCCAGGTATTGCGGCCGGGTGTGCGGCAGATATTGTTGCTGAGCTGCAAACTATCCTGGCTTCGTTTAAAATCATTGATAACCGAATCGGGCTGGTTGTAATAAGCATCAAAATGGTTGTGCTCCGCATGCGTATAGCTGTGGTTGCACAATTCAATCTGCTTTGCCATTTTAAGACTGTCCCAGGTTTGCTGCTGACCGGTGCTTGCAAACACATGCTCGCCCACAATAAAAAACGTAACCGGCACGGCTTCCTCCTGCATAATGTGCAGTACTTTTTGTGTGCCTTTATTGGGGCCGTCATCAAATGTGAGGTAAATTTTTTTCTTCTTTTTTTTCACCGGTGGCTTTGCAGGCAATACCGCCGCTACGGGCTTTGGTAAAGGAGCCAGTTGGTTAACGCTAAATACTGTTTTACCGGTTTTCTGGTATACGGCAAGGCAAATCAGGAACAATGTTGTTCTGAGAAAAATGGAAGCAGTCTGTGCCGCTCCCTGGCTATCGGGGTCCATAAATGTGGGGGGAATTATTTACATAAATGTAGGAACTGCCATAAAGGTTTACAAGATCTGTTTGGTTAAAGAATCTATAAATCCCTATCGCAACCAAAACGCCACAGAGAACAGCTTGCAGCCCGGCGCTGTACGCTATCAAATATACTTACAGTGTTTCTTCCCTGCTGCCAGCCACTGCGGTTGACAGCAGATTTTATCCCTGCAATACTCATAAAACCGGTTTATATTTATTAAACAAAGCCATTGCAATGGCAAATAAATTAAAACCTGCCCGAGGATAAATTACAAACAATGCAGATGAACGCTTCTTTTTTACAGGTGATGGGTTTCCTGGTTCTGGGCATCGGCGTAATTGTTTTACTAACGGCCAGGTATAAGGTACATGCATTTTTTGCCCTGCTGATTGCCTGTTTTGTAGTGGGGCTTGGCATACAAATGCCGGTTGCCGGTATCATCACAACTGCCAAAGACGGATTTGGCAATATCATGAAATCGCTGGGGTTTATTATTGTGCTGGGCACCACGCTGGGCCTTGTATTGCAATCTACCGGCAGTACCCATGTAATTGCTGCATACATAAGCAAAAAGACGGGAAGGAAGTATGCGGCGCTGGCCATGAGTATTACCGGTTTCATAGCAGGATTGCCGGTTTTCTGCGACTCTGGTTATATGGTACTCAGCGGTCTGAACCTTTCTATGGCAAAACGCACCGGCACACCCGTTATCATCATGAGTGTTTCACTGGCAACAGGATTGTATGCCGTGCACTGTTTAATACCGCCGCACCCCGGCGCAACAGCAGCTGCAGTAACAATGGGTGTGGACTTTGGAAAACTGATACTAACGGGGATGCTTATTGCCATTCCGGCCATGCTGGTTGGTCATTGGTGGGCAAGTTATGCCGGCAAAAAAATACCGGCCCTGGCGCAAATTCCCGAAGAAGCGGAACTATCCGCAGGCAGGCTGCCTTCCCTGTTAAGCGCCGTACTGCCCATACTTGTACCCATTCTTTTAATTGCCATTAAGTCTTTTCTTTCTACGGCGTCAATCCCCGGCGCAACCGGGTTCACCAACTTTTTCATTGCACTGGGCGATCCTGTGATGGCACTTTCCGCCGGCGTTTTGCTTGCCTTTGCCGCCGGCCGTTCCTGGACAAAAGAAAACACAGCCCATTTACTGGGTGAAGCGGCAGAAAAAGCAGGCGGCATCCTGGTGATTATTGGCGCCGGTGGTGCTTTTGGAGCAATTTTGTCTGCCGCAAAAATTGGCCAGCATTTCAGTGAATCGGTTGCGTTGGGCAGTATGGGCATCCTGTTCCCGTTTTTAATCACCGCCATACTAAAAACAGCCCAGGGCTCTTCTACGGTTGCCATTATTACGGCAGCCTCCATTGTACTGCCCCTGTTGCCGGCACTTGGCCTCGATACTTCCAATGGAAGGCTGTTGTGCGTACTGGCTATGGGTGGGGGTTCCATGCTTTTATCGCACGCAAATGATGCCTACTTCTGGGTGATTGCGAAATTCTCCGGAATTGAAATGAAAAACATGCTGGGTATTTATACCGTTGCTTCTGCATTGATGGGTTTGGTAACTTTACTGGCGGTATGGGTGCTGTCTTTGTTTTTATTGTAGATAGGCGCCCGCCGGTACTTTTCGGTAAATTTTTTATTGATAACTGTCTGCAACGTATTAATTAAAGCCTTTTGGAACAGTTGTTTTTACAGCACAATATATTAAGACAGTCTTTTCTTTTAATTTTCATTTATGGAAAACAATACAATCTTGCCATCGCTTACGGCGCTTCGCAGTTATTTTACCAGCGGCGCCACGCGTTCCTATGCATTCCGAAAAACACAATTGGAAAAATTCAAGGAAGTGCTGCTGGCCAACGAAGCCGCCATCAACCAGGCATTGTATACTGATTTAAAGAAAAGCCCGGAAGAAGCCTATGCCAGCGAGCTGGGTTTACTGCTGGCAGAAATTAACCTGGCCATTAAAAAATTGAAGCAATGGATGCGCCCGGTAAAAGCAGGAACGGATCTGGTAAACCTCCCTTCCTCCAGCAAGATTTACAGGGATTCTTTGGGCGTGGTACTGATCATTGCTCCGTGGAATTATCCTTTGCAGCTGTCGCTGATTCCATTGGCAGGGGCCATTGCAGGGGGCAACTGCGCCCTGGTAAAACCCTCCGAAATGGCACCCGCTACCGCCGCCATTGTTGAAAAAATTATCAAAGAAGCTTTTAGCCCCGACCATGTAAAAGTGGTTTTGGGCGATGGCGCTGCCATCATTCCGCAAATGATGAATGCATTCCGGTTCAACCATGTTTTTTACACCGGCAGCATTGCCGTAGGAAAAATAATTTACCAGCTGGCAGCAAAAGATCTGGTACCGGTTACACTTGAACTGGGTGGCAAAAGCCCTGCAATTGTGGAAGCAGATGCCCACCTCGCCGTTGCTGCCCGCAGAATTGTAATGGGTAAATTTTTAAATGTTGGCCAAACCTGTATTGCACCCGATTACCTGCTGGTACATGCATCGGTTAAAAATGACCTGCTCGAAAAAATAAAAAAAGAAATACATAACTTTTATGGTGCAGATGCAGCAGCCAGTTATGACTACGGAAAAATCATCAATGAAAAAAGGTTTGACAAACTGCTCAGCTATTTAACACAGGGGCGTATTGTGTACGGGGGACAAAATGAAAAAAGTAAATTGTTTATTGCGCCAACACTCATGGAAAACGTTTCGCCCGATGCGCCATTGATGACGGAAGAAATTTTTGGACCTTTGCTGCCTGTTTACAGTTTTACCACTACCGCTGAGGCAATGAATATGGTGCAGCGCAATGCCAACCCGCTTGCATTGTATCTTTTTACTTCCTCAAAAAATAAAGAACGTGAGTGGATTGACGCGATCCCTTTTGGCGGTGGCTGTATCAACAATACCGACTGGCATTTTACCAATCACCACCTGCCTTTTGGTGGTGTGGGCAACAGCGGCATGGGCGCCTACCATGGCAAGTTTACGTTTGATACCTTTACGCGGCAGAAACCGGTATTAAAAACACCCACCTGGTTTGATCCTTCCATAAAATTTCCAACATTTAAAGGGAAAATGAAGTTGTTTAAATGGGTGATCAGATAACACACCCTAAACCAGGTATGTATTGGATTGTGTTTTACCGGGCAGATTAAAATTTGCGATAATGCCGCCGGCCGTAAACAATCTGCAAGTTTCTACGTTCTAACGAACAGCATAACTTCCAATCAATACAAGCATGAATTTCCGGCAAAGATTTTTACAAATTGTGTACCCCGCATACGTCAGGCTATCCCGGGTTTCGCCCAATAAGGCCAGGGTCTTGCTGGCCAAAGAGGCAACCGCGCCACCAGTATCTTTCTACAGCCTTTCTGCCGAATTGCGTGATGGCAGCAGGCTCGACTTTGCTGATTTTAAAAACAAAAATGTTTTGCTGGTTAACACGGCTTCCGGTTGTGGCTTTACCGAACAATATGACCAAATGCAGCGGCTGTTCAAAGCATTTAAAGAAGATTTGGTAGTACTGGCTTTTCCAACCAATGATTTTGGTGAAGAAAAAAGCAACGATGAAGAAATTGCCATTTTTTGCCGAGAGAATTTCAGGGTTGGTTTCCCCATTATAAAAAAAGGGGTCGTAAAGAAAGGAAAATTGCAGCACGCTGTGTTCAACTGGCTGACAGACCCCCATAAAAACGGTTGGAACAGCCAGCAACCGCTATGGAATTTTTGCAAATACCTGGTAAATAAAGAAGGCTTGCTGATTGCTTATTTGGGGTCTGCTATAGAACCCACGGGCGATGAAATACAAGAACTGGTTACTGCACACTGATTGCTTTTTTGCGGGGCAGCCATTCACCGGCGGCATTAAATTTCCATATATTGCAGGCCTTTACCATCAGGCAGGGTGTTGATTAATTTCTTTGTACATGTTCAGAAAACTAAAGAACGTTTTTATTGTAATAGCCATGTTGCTCCTGGTGTTTTGGGGCTATGTAATGATTGTAAACAGAAATGCAACCGGTATGACAGGCAGGCAAAAAGTATTAAAAGCAGTTTACCCGCTGGTAACCTGGATGAATAAGCTAACCAATAAAAACAGAACGACATTGTCGCACGAAAAAAAAGTTCCGCCGGTTTCTTTCTATTCATTGAAACTGGTTTTGAATGATGGCAGCTCGCTTGACCTGGCTTCGCTGAAAGGAAAAAAAATCCTGCTGGTCAACACCGCGTCCGATTGCGGCTATACCGGCCAGTATGAACAACTGCAGCATTTGTACAACGACCACAACCAAAAACTGGTCATCATTGGTTTTCCGGCCAACGATTTTAAAGAACAGGAAAAAGGAACCGACCAGGACATTGCGGCATTCTGTAAAAAGAACTATGGCGTCACATTTCCATTGGCGCAAAAAAGCGTGGTAGTAAAAGCACCCGATCAAAACGCAGTTTTTCAATGGCTGACTGACCCTGCAAAAAACGGTTGGAACAGCCAGCAACCTACCTGGAATTTCTGTAAATACCTGCTGAGTGAAGATGGCATACTCATTGATTTTTTTGCATCGGGTGTAGAGCCCACTGGCAAAGAGGTAGTAAGTGCCATTCAATAACATGGCTGTTGAAAACGGCTGATCTGTTTTTGGGCCAACAGCAAGTGGCAGGCATTCGCCCCTCTTCCATTCGGGCGGACCGCCCACCATAAATAATTGTACCTTTCTGCAAATAACTGCACATGTTCAGCAAACAAGACATTGAAAAATATTTTCTGGCCGAAAAACAACTGGGCCTTGTGTTCATTGTTATTGGCATTCTCGCTATTCTGCTGGCCATTGTCTTTTTCCTGCTGCTAAAAACGGCTTTTTACAAGGGCGCCGCCATCCCTTTGCTGGTAATTGGTTTAATTCAGCTGATTGCCGGCAGCACCGTTTACAACAGAAGCGATGCAGATCGCATCCGCAACGTATACGCTTACGATATGAACCCCGGCCAGTTAAAAAACGATGAACTGCCGCGCATGTTAAAAGTCAACAAAAATTTTGCTGTGCTGAAGTGGGTAGAAATTGTGCTGCTGGCGGCCGGCCTTGCCATGGCCATCTATTACCGCGCAAATATCGGAATGTTATTCTGGTGCGGGTTCGGCCTGTTGCTGGCCATGCAGGCCGTCATCATGTTTGTTGCTGATTTTACGGCCGAAAAAAGAGCCATCTCCTATACAAAGGGCATTGAAAGTTTTGTAAAGAAAGCGTAAGTGCTAAAAGTTCGGGGTGTAAAGTTTTGTAGTTTAGCGTTCCCCGGTCTTTAAAGGAAAGCTGAAAATAAGAACCTGAAAATTTTTGTCATTAAACGATGCACTTTCTTAGGCCGGGCATTTCTCGTGGTAATTGATCAGTTCAATGGGCGTTTTTTCAAATTCAAAACCGGCATATACGCTGGCTACTTCATCCAGTACGGCATCAATTTCTGCCACTGTAGGCAACGTAACCAGCCGGTTGCGGTATTCTTTTATATTGGGCAGGCCTTTCAGGTAATTGGCATAATGCCGGCGCATTTCAAAAATACCTACCATCGGTCCTTTCCATTCAAAAGATTTGTACAGGTGTTTGCGGCAAACGGCAATGCGGTCTTCTATGCCAGGCGCTGGTAAATGAGTGCCGGTTTCAACAAAATGTTTTATCTCGTTAAATATCCAGGGATAGCCAATGGCGGCGCGGCCAATCATAATACCGTCTACACCATACCTGTTTTTATATTCCACCGCTTTTTCAGGAGAATCGATATCGCCGTTGCCAAATATGGGAATCTTTATGCGTGGATTGTTTTTTACTTTTCCAATCAGTGTCCAGTCGGCTTCGCCTTTGTACATCTGTGTACGGGTGCGCCCGTGAATGGCCAATGCCTGTATACCCACATCCTGCAGTCGTTCTGCCACTTCTTCAATGTTTCTGGTATGATCGTCCCAGCCAAGCCGGGTTTTTACAGTAACGGGCAAAGAAGTAGATTTTACCACGGCGTTGGTTAAGCGCACCATCAGGTCAATGTCTTTCAGCACACCGGCGCCGGCGCCTTTCAGTGCTACTTTTTTTACCGGGCAGCCAAAATTGATGTCCAGCAAATCGGGATTGGTAACATCAACAATTTTTGCGGCCAGTGAAAGGCTTTCTTCGTCTCCCCCAAAAATCTGGATGCCTACTGGCTTTTCGTAATCAAAAATGTCCAGTTTCTGGCGGCTTTTAATGGCATCGCGTATCAGTCCTTCGGATGAGATAAACTCCGTATACATCAAATCGGCGCCATTGTCTTTGCAAACGGCCCTGAACGGGGGGTCGCTCACATCCTCCATGGGTGCCAGCAGCAATGGAAAGTCCGGAAGTTGTATCTTGCCTATTGTTATCATTGGTTTCAAAAGAACGGCAAATTTAAAAATTTATTCGCAAAGTATATGAGGGAATATGAATCTAAATCCGTCTCTCCGGGGGCAGGCGTTGCTATCTTACTGGGAATGATGGGCGCAGGGCTGATAATTGGCACATTAGCAGGACTGGGTGTTTGGATGGCCATGACTGGCAAGGGCCCGCTTACCCTTGAAAAAGACATGCTGAACCCGCAATTTGCCAATGCCGCCAGGATGATGCAAATTGTATCTGTATTTGTTGCCTTTTTTCTGCCTGCCGTACTGGTTGCCCGTATTATGAACCGTCGGCCATTTAAATGGCTGGGCTTTAAAGAAAGTTTTAATGCCAAACAACTGCTGCTGGTACTGCTGTTACTGGCTGCCTGCATGCCACTGGTGGGGGCTTTGTCTGAACTAAACCAAATCATACCGCTTACAAAAAACCTGGAAAAAATTTTCAAAAAGCTCGAAGACAATTATAACAGTGATGCCGAAGCACTGGCCCTCATCCGTTCGTTTCCGGAACTTATTTTTGCTTTGTTTGTGATGGCGTTGCTGCCGGCCGTTTTTGAAGAAACTTTTTTCCGCGGAGGTATACAGCAACTGCTGATTGCCTGGTTTAAAAAACCCATGGCCGCCATCATCGTTACCAGTATCTTCTTCAGCCTTGTGCATATTTCATGGTATGGTTTTCTGCCCAGGTTTGCATTGGGTTTCGTGCTGGGATTGATCTTTTATTACTCGCGCAGTCTCTGGCTCAATATGCTGCTGCATTTTTTAAACAATGCATTTGCGGTTGGTTATATGTACTATTTGTCTGTCAACAACAAGCCGGTTAAAGAAGCCATGAACGACAGCTCTCCCTTGTGGATGGGCATTCCGGCCATCATTGCCGTTGTATTGCTGTTTCGTGTTTTTGAGAAGACCTCTTTCAAAAGAAACATCAACAAAATACCACCCATGGATGGCCCTTCGCTGGAGTCTACACTTGTATAAATTTCCTGAACCGCATTCAATACAACCATGGCATTAAACATTGCAACATTTAAAACAAGGGCCGCCACAGCTGCTGTGTTTGTAGCCGTTATGCTTACAGGCCTGCTCTGGAACCACTGGAGTTTTTTTATTTTATTTTCCGTCATTCATTTTGGTTGCTGGATAGAATACCAGAAACTGGTTTGCCTGATAGACCCGGGCTATACGCATATCAGTCCTTTTCACAAATACGGCGTAATGCTGGCGGGCTACTGTATCTTTTTGTATTTTACCAGCAATGATTTTATGATGGCAGGCATTCCGCTGCACGCCATTGGCTGGTGGCTGGGCATTATTGCCATTGTGGCCCTGCCCATAATGGAATTGTTGTTTTCAAAACAGCTTGAATTAAAAAACATCGCCTATTCTGCTTTTGGTTTATTGTACATTTCCTTAAGCCTGGGTTTATTGATGGGTATCAGAAGCTTTAGCGAGACCTGGATGACCCAAAACGGCAAAACCTATGAAATGGGCTTAATCATTGCCATCGGTTTAATTTTTTCCATCTGGATAAACGATACCTGTGCCTACCTGGTGGGTTCGTTTATTGGTAAGACACCGTTTTCAAAAATATCTCCAAAAAAAACATGGGAGGGCACCATTGGTGGTGCGCTGCTTTGCGTGTTGCTGATTTCTTTGCTGGCCCATTTCTTACAATTAAGTTGGGCCGACGGTGCCGCCATTGCAGCCCTCGTTGCTATTTTTGGAACCAGCGGAGATCTGCTTGAAAGCAAATTAAAACGGCTGGCCAATGTAAAAGACAGTGGCAGCATTATGCCGGGCCACGGAGGCTTCTTAGACCGCTTTGATTCTTTACTGCTGGCCACACCCTTTGTATGGCTGTATGTGATGTTGTTTATGAAATAGATTTTTTTGAGCCGGGCAGGGAATACAATTGATCATCGTTGCGGCGCTCCGTTCGTCGTCCAATCAATATTGAGCCTTTGTTAGCGGTTACCCGGGTGTTAGCAAAGACTTTGAGTATAACTACAAGCATGCCGGGGCCTGTAATTATACGATGCCACTAAAACCCGCCATTTCCTTATTTTTGCCCTTCAATCCATTATTACCAAAATGTACATACACAAAGAAGGATATAAACCGATTGCCATTGCTGCCATCATTTTTGCCATGCTCAATTTGCTGTCGTTTTATTTTATCAGTTATAGCCTGCCCTGGCTGAGCTGGATTATTTTCATCGGCTTATTTGGGTTGCTGCTTTTTATCATTTCATTTTTCCGCATCCCCAACCGCCAGCTTACCAAAGACGAAAACAAAGTAGTGGCCCCGGCAGATGGTAAAGTGGTGGTGATAGAAGAAATGTTCGACGAAGAATATTTCAAAGAAAAACGCCTGCAGATTTCCATCTTTATGAGCCCTGCCAATGTGCATGTTAACCGCAACCCGCTCAGCGGAGAAGTGATCTATAACCAATACCACAAAGGCAAATACCTGGTGGCCTGGAACCCCAAATCTTCTACTGAAAACGAACGCCATTCTGTGGTAATCCGCCATGCCAAAGGAGAGATACTGGTAAAACAAATTGCCGGTGCTTTGGCCAAACGCATCATCAACTATTTGCAGGTAGGCCAAAAAGTAACACAGACCAATGAACTGGGTTTTATCCGTTTTGGCAGCCGCGTAGACGTGTTACTGCCCATTGGCACCAAAGTAGACGTACAGCTAAACCAGGTGGTGCAGGGCGGCGTTACCGTACTTGCCAGCCTGTAAGACTAGTAAGTGCAAAGAAATAGCGTACGAAAATATCGCCCGGGCGGCTGTTTCGGAACCAAATTTAACAGCCGGTTATTTAGCAATCTGGAAACAGAACATTATATTTGTTTAGTCTAAAATTAAAATCAGTTATATGAAAAAATTATTGATGCTGGCTACAGCCGCTTTTTTAATCTCTGGTGTTGCTTTTGCGCATGGCGATAAAGACAAAAACAAAGAGAAAGCAAAAAAGACCTGTACCAAAGCTGGCAAATGCTGCGGTAAAGGCGAATCAAAGAAAGCTTAATTCATTCTCTACTTACTTTATAAACCTTCTCTCCAATGAGGAGGTTTTTTTGTGCCGCTACCGCTCCTTAAAAAATATGCTCCAGTTCTTTTAAAGAAGTAATGGTATAAGTGGGCTTCCATTCGGGCAATGGTTTGTTTAAATGGTTTACAAATACCTGGTCTATACCGGCCGCCCTGGCGCCGGCAATGTCTGCTTCAATATCATCGCCCAGCATAATACTTTCTTTTGCGGTGGCGTTAGAGCGCCGGAGTGCAAAATCAAAAATGGCCTTTTGCGGTTTTAAACTGTTGCTGCCTTCAGAAGTAATCACTTCTGTAAAAAAGACATCCAGCCCGGCGTTTTTTAGCTTGGCGTGCTGTATTTTTTCAAACCCGTTGGTGATAAGGTGCAGGGTATAACTTTTTTCAGTGAGGTACTTGAGCATTTCAAACGCATGCGGAAACAGGATTTTGCGGGTAGGCAGCAGGTCCAGGAAAACCACGGCCATTTCGCGGGCCAGTTTCTCATCGCCAATTTTAAAATCGAGCAGGCTAAGCCACATGCGTTTCCAGCGCAGCTCTTCCGATTTGATAAATCCTTTGCGGTACCGGTCCCACAGTTTTTCATTGTGCACCTGGTAATTGGCATTGAAGCGTTCAAAATCATCCACGCCCTTTTCTTTTAACTGCATGCTATCATACATTTCGGCAAGGGTCTGGCGGCTATTGGCTTCAAAATCCCATAAAGTATGATCCAGATCGAAAAATAAATGTTTGTACCGCTCCATACTGTAAAAGAACACAATAATTGCCGAAGATCCGCAGCTTACCATCATCAAAACTCCGGCAATTTGAAAAAGGTTGTAACAAAGGTATCAGTACCTTTACTGACCACTTTTTTTTAATCAACACATACCATGAATGTAGTTATTACAGGTGCTTCCAAAGGTTTTGGAAGGGCTATTGCAGAAACTTTTGCAGCACAGGGACATAATTTATTTATCTGCTCCCGCAATGAAATAGCCCTTTACAAAACCATGGAAGATTTGCTGACCCAATACCCCAATGTTAAAATAAAAGCAAAGGCAAGAGACATCAGCAAAAAAGAAGAAGCCAGGGATTTTGGAGAATGGCTGCTGCTCAATGCCATCAATATAGATGTGCTGGTAAACAATGCCGGCCGTTTTATACCGGGTAGTATTTACAATGAAGCAGACGGCTCGCTGGAAGAAATGATGCAAACCAATTTGTACAGCGCTTATCATTTAACCAGGGTATTGCTGCCGGCCATGATGAAGAGAAAGAGTGGTCATATTTTTAATATCTGTTCCATTGCGTCCTTGAATGCCTATGCCAACGGTGGTGCATACAGCATCAGTAAATTTGCATTGCATGGCTTTTCAAAAAACCTGCGGGAAGAACTGAAGCCATACAATATCAAAGTAACTTCCGTTTTCCCGGGCGCCGCCTTTACCGGTTCCTGGAGCGGCAGCGGTATCGATCCCAAACGCATCATGGAAGCCAATGATATTGCAACAATGCTGTATGCCGCTTCACAGCTTTCGCCGCAAGCCTGTGTGGAAGAGATTGTGTTAAGGCCACAGCTGGGCGATTTGTAACAATAATGTGGAACCACACTATTGGGGCTGCAAGAAACACAAACAAGGCAATTGCGAACGATAAACCCTCCGCTCTCACAAACCATTTACCGCCTGCCATTTACCACAGGCTGCAGGCCAAACGCAGCCCACGATAACCTATATT